>Ga0114999_10001576_pt1 | contig 31505 bp, 26 predicted proteins | sample ArcticOcean_MG_C_3_FD_89820 | JGI IMG/M metagenome (GOLD analysis project Ga0114999, IMG submission 89820) | Marine microbial communities from western Arctic Ocean - ArcticOcean_MG_CB8_126 | ecosystem: Environmental > Aquatic > Marine > Oceanic | place: Arctic Ocean: Canada Basin | collected...
CGGCACGAACCAGAGCAGCGCGCAGCCCAGGACGCTGACCCCGGTGAAGAACAGCAGCCAGGGCTTGCGCCGGCCCGCGGCATCGGCGATCGCCCCCAGGGGCGGGCTGAGAATGGCGACCGCGAGAGCCGAGAGCGTGACCGCCATGCTCCACTGGGCCGTGCCGGTAATCGCATCGGCCGCCACCGACTGGGTGAAATAGGTCGCGAAGACGAAGGTCGTGATGACCGCCGGGATGGCCGAGTTCGCCGTGTCGTAGAGGCACCACGCGAGTGTGGCCCGGCGCGAAACGCCCGGCGGCCGCCCAGAGGCAGGCCGGGCGACGGGCCCCTTCATCGCAGGCCGCCAATCATCGGTCCGCCCGGTTCACTGGGTGGCCAGGGTACGGAGCTGGTGGCTCATCACTGTGAGCATGGACAGATTGACCGCGTCGGCATCCCGCAACTCGCTCAACAGGGCCTCGGTCTGCTCGGCGGTCGCGGCCCGGCGGCGATACCAGTCCTCGATCGCGCCGTCGCCATCGGCGCCTTCGAGGACCTTCAGGGTCAGGGCCAGTTGATGGCCGAAGACATCGTCGACAATGGCGCCGATGGCCTGTTCCTCCCAAGTGTTCTCCGGGTCCAGCCCGCGCGCCGCGATGCGCAGCCAATGCATGCCGAAGCGGGTGCCCAGCTCGAAATAGATGCGGGCCACCGTCTCGACTCCGTAGCCATGGGCGTTGGCCACGCGCACCAGATCGCAGGCCGACAGCAGAATATCGAGCCCGGTCACCCTGCGCGCCAGCGCTTCGGGCACGCCGTCCTTGGTCAGGGCAACGATCTGCGCCTTGAGTTGTTTAGCGCGGTCCTTCGGCACGATATCGGCCAGGCTGGCCTCGATCCGCTCGATCCCCGGCGCGTATTCCGCGATCGTTCCGGCGAGGTCCAGCGGCCGGTCGCCGGCCTTGAGGAACCACAGAGTCGAGCGTTCGACCAGATGGCCGATATCTATCAGCATCCGAGTCTGCAGGGCGGCGGGAACCTTATTGTCCAAATCCTCGATCTGGCTCCAGACCTCGCGCAGGCGGAAAATTTCTCGGGTCACGGCATAGGCACGGGCGACATCGCTGCCGCTGGCGCCCGTGCGCGCCTCGAGTTCCAGAACGAAATGGGCGCCCACCCGGTTCACCATGCTGTTGACCACATGGGTCGCGATGATCTCGCGGCGCAGTCGATGGCTTTCGAGCGCGGTTTCGTATTGCTCGCCCAGAACTGTCGGGAAATAGCGTTGCAGGTCATTGATGAGCTGCGGATCGTCGGGCAAGTCGGAAGCCAGCAATTCCCGATTGAGGGCGATCTTACCGTAGGACAGCAGGACCGCGATCTCGGGCCGAGTCAGGCCGCAGCCCAGTTCCCTGCGCTCCTGAATCGTCTCCTCGCTGGGCAGGAATTCGATGGCGCGATCGAGTTGGCCGGTCCGTTCGAGCGCGCGCATGAAGCGCGCATGGCGGTCGAGCAGGTCGCTCGCCTGCGCCGACATGACCGAAATCGACTGGCTCTGCTGGTAATTGCCGCGCAGAACCAGGGTCGCGACCTCGTCGGTCATGCCCTCGAGCAATGCGTTTCGCTGCTTCAAGGTCATATCGCCGCTTTGGACGACATCGCCGAGCAGGATCTTGATATTGACCTCGTGGTCGGAGGCGTCGACCCCGCCCGAGTTGTCGACCGCATCCATGTTGATCCGGCCGCCAGCCAGCGCGAACTCGATTCGGCCCCTTTGCGTGACGCCCAGATTGGCACCCTCGCCGATCACCTTGGCCCGAATCTCGTTGCCGTTCGCGCGGATCGCATCGTTCGCCCGATCGTCCGCGTCCTCCTGACTCTCGCCGCTCAATTTCACATGAGTGCCGATGCCGCCGAACCAGAGGAGATCGACATTGGCCTTGAGGATCGCGTTCAACAGAATCTGGGGCGGAACCGCATCCTCCTTGATGCCGAAGAGCTTCTTGATCTCGGGCGTCAACTTGATCGACTTGAGCGACCGGTCGAAGACGCCGCCGCCCTCCGAGATAGCCTTCGGGTCGTAGTCCGACCAGCTCGATCGCGGCAGCTCGAAGAGGCGCCGCCGCTCCTTGAACCCGGCCGCCCGATCGGGGTCCGGGTCGATGAAGATATGCAGATGGTTGAAGGCCGCGATCAGACGGATGTGTTCCGACAGCAGCATGCCGTTGCCGAAGACATCGCCGGACATGTCGCCGACACCGGCCACCGTGAAATCCTCGGCCTGGATATCCTTGCCCATCTCACGGAAATGGCGTTTGACCGCCTCCCAGGCGCCGCGCGCGGTGATGGCCATCGCCTTGTGGTCGTAGCCGGCCGACCCGCCCGAGGCGAAGGCATCGCCCAGCCAATAGCCATATTCGGCCGCCACCCCATTGGCGATATCCGAGAAGGTCGCCGTGCCCTTGTCCGCCGCGGCGACGATGTAGGGATCGGCGGGATCCAGACGCACCACATCGGGCGGCGGCGCGATTTCGGTGCCGACATAGTTGTCGGTGAGATCGAGCATCCCGCGAATCAGGGTCTTGTAGCAAGCGACGACCTCTTCCATCAGGGCCTCGCGCCCGCCTTCGGCCGGCGGGCGTTTGACCACGAAGCCGCCCTTGGCGCCCACCGGCACGATCAGGGCGTTCTTGACCATCTGCGCCTTCATTAGACCCAGAACTTCGGTGCGGAAATCCTCCGGTCGGTCCGACCAGCGGATGCCGCCGCGCGCGACCTCGCCGCCGCGCAGATGGATCGCCTCGACCCGCGGCGAATAAATCCAGATCTCACGCCACGGCCGCGGCCGCGGCAGATCGCTCACCTGCCCGCTGTCCAGCTTGAAGGCGATATAAGGCTTGGGTTCGCCTTCGGCGTCCCGCTGGTAGAAATTCGTGCGCAGGGTCGATTGCACGAGGTTGAGATAGCGCCGGAGGATGCGGTCTTCGTCGGGGCTGGCGACCTTGTCGAGGCCCGCTTCGAACCGCGCCACGATATCTTCCGCCCGACTGTCCGCGCCCGTTTGCACCGCCGGATCGAACCGGGTCTCGAACAGACCGATCAGCAGGCCCGCCATCTTGGCGTGCCGGGTCAGGGTCTGCGACAGATAGGCCTGGGAAAAGGTGACGCGAGCCTGCTGGAGATAGCGGGTATAGCCGCACAGCACCGCCACCTCGCGCCAGGTCAGCCCAACGCGCACGACCAGGCGGTTCAGGGTGTCATCCTCCAGCGCCCCGTCCCAGACGCGGGCGAACGCCTCCTGGAAATTAGCGCGCATTGTCGCCAGGTCGATCTCGGCCTCGGGCGCAATCAGCAGGAAATCGTGGATGAAAACATGGGCCCCGGAACCAGCGGCATCCACGGTATAGGGATGCTCGGTGATGACCTGAAAGCCCATATTCTCGAGCATCGGCAGGATATCCGAGAGGGGCACCGGCTCACCCCCTTGATAGACCTTGAAATGCACCACGCCGGCCGGCGCATCGACCCGGTGATAGAGATTCATCGCGATGGCGGCGCCTTCCACGATTTCCTCGATCCGCTCGATATCGCTGACCGCCGTCTGGGCGCTGAAGGCATGCTGGAAACCCGGCTCGAAGGCTTCGCCGTAGCGGTCGAACAGTTCATGCCCGCGCGCTTCGCCCATGCGTTCGATCAGGGCGTCGCGCAGATCGTCCGTCCAGTTGCGGCTGGCCACCACCAGCCTGTCCTCGATCTGCTGGACGTCGACTACGGCATCGGCGCCGCGGGGGGCGCGCAGGATGTAGTGGATGCGCGCCATCGGCTGATCGGAAACCTGGGTCGTGAACTCCGCCGCCTCGCCCTTGAAGGCGGCGAGCAGGATCGCCTCTATGCGCTGACGCAGACTTGTGCTGTAGCGTTCGCGCGGCACGTAGACCAGGCAGGAGTAGAAGCGGGCATAGGTGTCCTGGCGGACGAAGAGACGGATGCGCTGGCGCTCTTCCAGATGCAGAACGCCATGGGCGATCTCGAACAGCTGGTCCGTCGATATCTGGAACAGCTCGTCGCGCTGGTAGGTCTCCAGGATATTGAGCATCGCCTTGGCGTTATGGCTTGCCGAAGCGAAGCGCGACCGCTCCATGACCCGGTCGACCTTCTTGCGCAGCAGCGGGATCTCGCGCGGATTGCGGTTATAGGCGGAGGAGGTGAACAGGCCGATGAAGCGGCGCTCGCCCGTCACATTGCCGTTCTCATCGAACCGCCGCACCCCGATATAGTCCATGTAAACGTTGCGATGGACGGTCGAACGGGTGCTCGCCTTGGTGATGATGAGGAGGTGCTTGCGCCGCGCGAAATCGGCCGCATCGCGCGCCAGGGGCGACTGATGGCGCTGGGCCGAATCGACCGAAACCTCGCGCAGCACGCCGAGGCCGGAGGCCGTGTCGATCGCGAGGAAATCCTCGTCGTCCTTTTGCATCAGTTTGTAGTCGCGGACGCCGAGTAAGGTGAAGTTATCGTTGTAGACCCATTCGAGGAAGGCGACGCCCTCCTCGAGTTCACCACTGGCGATCGGCGGCGGTGCGGCGCGCAGGTCGTCCACCAGCTCGCCGACACGCGCGCGCATCTCGGGCCAATCCTCGACCGAGGCGCGCACATCGTCGAGCACATGGGCGATCTGGGCGTGGAGCGCTTCGAGGGCCTCGGCCGAACCGCGCTGATCGATTTCGACATGCACGATGGATTCGGCCTCGCAGCCGGCGCCGTCCGACCCGGACTCCAGCACATCCTGAAGCACACCAGCATCGTCGCGCGCGACCCGGACGATCGGATGGATGAGAAGATGGACGGTGAGCTGATCCCGGTTCAGCGCATTGACCACCGAATCGACGATGAACGGCATGTCGTCGGTGACGATCTCGATCACGGTATGGGTCGAATGCCAGCCATGGGATTCGTGGGTCGGGTTGTAGACCCGAATCTTGGGTCCGGGCTTTTCGCGCAGCCGAGCATGGCCCCACATCGAGACGACCGCACCATAGAGATCGTCGAGCGTCGGCTCGAGCAGGAACTCGGTCGCGACATCGGCGAGGAACTGGCGGGTAAACCGTTCGACCCGGGCGGCGTCGCCCTTGAGATTCGCGCCAATCTGCTCGATCAGCCGTTCAATAATTTCGTCGCGCAGGTCTTGGCCAAGGGCAGGCATGCTGCCATCCTCTCATGGTTGCCGGACAAGGGTCTAAGACCCAAGCTAACTTATTGTAAATTAAGAGCAAGTGCCGGTTTCGTATCCGACCACCGATTTCAGACGATCCGCAGATCCCGGTCGAGCGTGGACAGAACCCGGTTGCCGGCTTCGGTGACGACGACGGTCTCGCTCACCCCGACGGTGAAGACGCCGTAGTCGCGCAGGGCCGGCGGCATGTGAAAGACCATGCCGCATTCGATCGGCACATCGACCCCGTGATAGAGCGACAGCACATTGCCCTCGCCCCAATCGGGCGCGAAGGAGATGCCGATCGAATAGCCGCTGCGCTTGCGGAAATTCTCAGTGAAGCCGTGGCGATCGACGACCGCCTGGCAGGCGCCATGAACCACGGCGCAGGTCGCGCCTGGGCGCAATGCTTCGAGGGAGGCGTCGAGCGCCTCCAGGCAGCAATCCATCATGCGCCGGGCCAGATCGGGCGGCCGGCCCAACCAGGCCGAACGCCACAGGGTCGCGTGATAGCGATCGTGGCAACCGGCCATTTCCAGAATGACCGGGTCGCCGGGTTCGAGGCGCCGACGCCGCCAGGTGCCATGGGGCACGCCCGAGCGCTGGCCCGAGGCGACCAGCGGTTCCATGCGCAGATATTCGCTGCCCGTCGCGATCACCGCGCCCATCATCGCGCCGACCACGTCGTTCTCGCTGGCCCCGGCGCGGACTGCATCGAGACCGGCGGCGATGCCGGCCTGGGCGTAGCCGGCGGCGATTTCGATTTTCGCGATCTCGCCCGGCGATTTCACGGCGCGATGCGCCTCGACCAGACGCGAGCCGTCGCCGACCTCGCCCAGGGCGGCGAGCAGAGCCTTGTAGACCGCGATGGGCAGGAACCAAGCCCGCTCGTCGATGGCGATGCGCTTGCCGCCCCAGCCCCGCGCCTGGACGGTCTCGACGAGCACCCGCACGGGATCGGCATCGTCGGCATAGGGTTCGATCTGCCGGAGATGGCTCTTGGCGATCAGGTTCAAGGCCTCGAGCGCGCGGACGACGAAGACCGCTTCGCCCTCGGCCGGCAGCAGGAGGGCCTGGAAGGTGTAGTAGCCAGGGGTCTGCTGGCCGGTCAGCCAGAAGATGTTCTCCGGTCCCGTCACCATGAGGACATCGATGCCGCGCGTCGCGAGGTCGCCGCGCACCAGGGCCTGGCGGCGGTCGAATTCGGCGGCGTCGAAGACCGCTTCGCAGCCAGGCACGACCCGGTCGAGGCCGGGAATCATGTCCCGGACCCGAGCGATGCGGGAAACGGTCCCGCGCCGCGCAACATATGGCGCGCCACGTCCTCGTAGATCAGCACGGCGCGCACAAGCTCCTCCTCGGGCACGAATTCGTCGGGTTTATGGGCAACATCGATCGAGCCCGGGCCGATCACCACCCCCTGGGCCCCGATGGCGCGGAAATGGACCAGATCGCACCCGCCCAGGAATCCCGAGAGCGGCGTCTCCCGCCCGTTATGGTGATGGCAGGCATGCTGGGCGGCGCCGACGATCGGATGGCCGGCATCGGTTTCCGTCGCCGGGCCGGTCGTCGGCTTCCATTCGACGATCTCCATTGCCGTGCCGGCCTCCCCGGCGGCGCGGTCCACCAATGCCTCCAACGAGCGGCGGACCGCCGCCTCGTCCTCGCCCGGCACCATGCGACGGTCGAGGCCAAAGGTGCAGGAATCGGGCACGATATTGTCGGCATGGCCGCCATTGGCCCGAGTCACGGTCAGGCTGGGATGGCCTACCAGGGGATGGGAAGGGCCGGATTTGAGGCGGCCATGTTCCGCCTCGATCAAGCGGAGCAGGGGCATTGATTTGAGGATCGCATTGACCCCGGCATCGGGAATGCCGGAATGGGCAGTCGCCCCGCGGACCTGGACGATGGGCCGCAGGCTGCCCTTATGCGCGGTCACGGTGGTCAGCGAAGTCGGCTCTCCAATCACGCAATAGTCGATGGCCGGTGCCGTCTCGCGATAGGCCTTGGCCCCCCGGCTCTGGGTTTCCTCATCGGCCACGAAGACGCCGATCAGGGTGCCCGACCACCCGGCGCGTCCGGCGATCAGGCGGCGCATCGCCTCCAGCATGGCCACCAGGGGGCCCTTGGCGTCGCAGGCCCCGCGCGCGAAAAGCCGGGCGCCTTCCTCGCGCAGGCGGAAAGGATCGCTGGTCCAGCCGTCGCCCGCCGGAACCACGTCGAGATGGGTGTTGAAGGCGAAGGTCGGGCCGGGGCCGTTCTCGAAAATACCGGCGACATTGACCCGGCCCGGTTCGAACTCGACCGCCTCGGCACGGCAGCCCATGGCCTGGAGTTCAGCCAGAACGAGACCCGCCGCCTCCCGCTCGCGGCCCGGCGGGTTCTGCGTATCGAAACGCACGAGATCGTCGAGCGCCGCCTTCAGGCGGCCAGAGTTGGGCATAGAGTCGGGCGCGGTTCCGGTCATCGTCATCCTCGCTTGCGGCTCCCTCGAGCCAGGCCGGATAGGCTGCGATTCGGGCGAGTGTGACACCGCCGCCACGACCGGTCCATCGCTCGCGGACCCGATCGACCGCGGCGGCGGGCCGGGATGTCCTGCACAATCGTCGCAAGGGACGAAATGGTGGGGAGGCGATGCCGCAGCTTGGCCGATGGCAGACGGCCGCGATTCAGTCGTAAAGACCGGCAGCGGCCGCAAGCGGGCTGGAAATGAAGTCGGCATCGATTCGCGACAATGTCGCGAAGATATTGGAGCGGGAGACGGGAGTTGAACCCGCGACCCTCACGTTGGCAACGTGATGCTCTACCTCTGAGCTACTCCCGCAAGAGCGCATGGAATATAGAGATGCCGCCGTGCTTTGCAAGCCTTGAGAAGCCACCCCGCGCTTGAGCCGTTTTCGGCGAACCGCTAGGTATGTACCATGCCTGCTCGCCCCGAAGATCTGTTCGCCCGTCTCGACGCCCTGGGCATCGCGACCGCGACCCATGACCACCCGCCGCTCTTCACCGTGGAGGACAACAAGCGTCTGCGCGGCGACCTGCCCGGCGGTCATTGCAAAAACCTCTTCCTCAAGGACAAGCGGGGCGAGCTGTTTCTCGCCGTGGTCCTGGAAGACCGGCGCATCGATCTGAAGTGGCTTTCCAAGCGGACGGGCGCGCGCAACCTGTCCTTCGCCAAGGCGGAGCTGTTGGAGGCGGTGCTGGGCGTGACCCCCGGCGCGGTCACGCCTTTCGCGGCGATCAACGACACGGAGGGTCGCGTGCGCATCCTGCTCGACCAGGCCATGCTGGCCCGCGCGCCGCTCAACTATCACCCCCTGACGAACGACCGGACGACGGCGATCGAACCGACCGATCTGGTGCGCTTTCTCGAAGCGACCGGCCACCGGCCCGAGATCGTCGATTTCGACGCGCCCTACCCGGAGGGCGGGGCCGGCCCCGCACCCGCTTCGACCGGCTAGGCGGGCTTGCCTCCGAGGCAGGGAACCGCCATTTAAGGGGCTTGGGAACCGCAAGGGACTGCGAAGAACATGGAAACGATCATCGGCGGCGGCGCGATGGGCGCGGGCGGCGGGCCGAACGGCGCCGTCATCAAAGACAGCGATACCGAGAACTTCCTGGCGGACGTCATCGAGGCGTCGAGCGTGACCCCGGTCATCGTCGACTTCTGGGCGCCGTGGTGCGAGCCCTGCAAGCAGCTCGGGCCGACGATCGAGAAGGTGGTCAAGGCCGCCGGCGGCGCGGTCCGCCTGGTCAAGGTCAACATCGACGAGAACCAGCCTCTCGCCCAGCAGATGCGCATCCAGTCCATCCCAGCGGTCTATGCCTTCGTGGATGGCCAGCCGGTCGACGGCTTCACGGGCGCCCTGCCGGAAAGCCAGATTCAAGCCTTCGTCGACAAACTGACCGCCGGCGCGGGCGAAGCCGGCCCCTCGCCCGTCGAAGCGGCGATGGAGCAGGCCAAGGGCGCGCTGGACGCGGACGACGGCGCCACTGCCGCCGCAATCTACGGCCAGGTGCTTCAGCATGAGCCCGGCAATCTGGCGGCCGCCGCCGGCTTGGCGCGCTGCGCCGTCGCGGCCGGCGATTTCGAGCAGGCCCGAGCGGTTCTGGATTCCTTGCCCGCCACCGCGGCCGAGGACGGCGACGTTTCCGCCGCGCGGTCGGCCCTCGATCTGGCGGAGAAGGCCAGCGCGGCGGCCGGACAAATTCCCGAGTTCCAGGCCCGGCTGGCCGCCGACGAGAACGACCATCAGGCGCGCTTCGATCTCGCCGTCGCCCATTTTGGCATGAATCAACCGGAAACGGCGATCAACGAGTTGATCGAGATCGTGCGCCGGGCCCGGACCTGGAACGAGGAGGCGGCGCGCAAGCAGCTCGTGCAGATCTTCGAGGCGCTGGGCCATACTCATGAACTCACCATCGAGGGGCGGCGGCGCCTGTCTTCCGTTCTGTTCTCGTGACCCGCATGGACCTGCCGGCGCAAATTCCGATTTTCCCTCTTCCGGGGGCGCTGCTGCTGCCGAACGGGCGGTTGCCGCTGCATATCTTCGAGGCGCGCTATCGGGCGATGGCCCGGGATGCCCTGACCGGCGATCGGTTGATCGGCATGATCCAGCCGCGCGACGAGGGGGATGCGGATGAAGGCGAGCCGCCGATCTACGAGACCGGCTGCGTCGGCCGCATCGAGGAAGAGCGGAGCACCGATGACGGTCGCTTCTATTTCACCCTGGTCGGTCTGTGTCGGTTCCGGGTCACGGAGGAACTGCCGATGCGCGACGGCTATCGCCGCGTGGTCGCCGACTACACCCCTTTTGCCGACGACCTATTGGCCGACGATACCGCAACGCCGGCGGGCGGCGGGATGGACCGCGACGGCTTGATCGCAACCTTGCGCCGCTATCTCGACACGCGCGGCCTGGCCGCCGATTGGGAAGAGGTGGCGAAGACGCCCGATTCCGCCCTGATCGCGGTTCTCGCCCAGACCTGTCCCTTCGAGGCGAACGAAAAACAGGCCCTGCTCGAAGCGAGCAGCCTGGCCGAGCGCTGCGCGATGATGACGGCGGTGATGGAAATGGCGCTCGCCGGCGGCGACGGAAACACGCAATTTTCGGCACGCCACTGAACGGCGGGCCGCCACGATAAATCTGCGGCAAATCAAGGAGGCCCCATGGCTGAGGACACTGTTGGAGTCGATCCCAAGCTGCTCGAAATTCTGGTCTGCCCGCGGACCAAGGGTCCGCTCGAATACGATCGCGGGCGCAACGAACTGATCAGCCGCCAGGCCGGTTTGGCCTATCCGATCCGCGACGGCATCCCGATCATGCTGGTCGACGAGGCCCGCAAGCTGGACGGCGCGGCCGGGGCCTAGCCCGGCCATGGCCCCCGCAACGCCTGACGCCGTGAACCCGCGACCGACCGAGATCCGCGTCCGCCTGGCCGAACGGCGCTTGGACATCGCCTTCGATGACGGCTCACAGTTCGAATTGCCGGCGGAATTGCTGCGAGTCGAGAGCCCTTCGGCCGAGGTCAAAGGCCATGGTGTCGGGCAGAAGAAGATCGTTCCCGGCAAACGCGCGGTCGCAATCCGCGAGGTCGAACCGGTCGGGCGCTATGCCATCCGCCTCCTGTTCGACGACGGCCATGACACCGGGTTGTTCAGTTGGCCCTATCTCTACGAGCTGGGCCGGGATCGCGACGCGCGCTGGCAGACCTATCTGGATGCCCTGGCCGAACGCGGGCTGTCGCGGGACGCCTGAGGCCGCAGGCCAATCGGAAACCCCAGTCTATCGGAAACCTAGGCCCGCTAGAGAGGCTCGCCCCGCGCCAGACGCGGCAATTCCCCCACCACCCCCATGGCATGGCGCATGAAAAAGCGGCGCAGGGGCGGTGTTCGATTGACCGCCGCCAGGCCCAGATCCCGCATCAGGCGGACAGGCGCGAGATCGTTGGAAAACAGCCGGTTCAGGATATCCGTCGCGGCCGAGAGGGCGACGCTGTCGAAACGCCGCCAGCTTTCGTATTCGCGCAAGGGTTCTGGCCCGCCGATATCGAGGCCGAGCCGAGCCGCATCGACCACCGTCTCGGCCAGGGCGGCGACATCGCGCAGACCGAGGTTGAAGCCCTGTCCGGCGATCGGATGGATCGCATGGGCGGCATCGCCCACCAGGGCCAGCCGTGACGCGACATAGCGATCGGCATGGCTGAGCGAGAGCGGATAGCTCCACCGCCCGCCGACGATTTCCAACCCGCCGAGGGAGGGGCCGAAGCGCCGGGCGATTTCGACGGCGAAGGCGCCATCGTCGAGGCCGAGAAGATGGACCGCGCGGTCACGCCTTTCGGTCCAGACGACGGAAGAGAGATTGCCGCGCATGGGCAGCATGGCGAGGGGCCCGGCGGACAGGAATCGTTCATGGGCGATGCCGCGATGGGGCTTCTCGTGGCGCACCGTGCAGACGATACCGGTCTGGGGGTAGTCCCAGGCGGTGACCGGAATGCCGGCCGCCCGGCGCAGGGGCGAGTCCTTCCCATCCGCGGCCACCGCGAGCCGGGCCCGTATCCCGCGATCGTCGCTCAGCCGGGCCCGGATAAAAGGCTCCTCATGGGACAGGTCCTCGACCGAACCCGGCGCGATCAGCCGCACGTCGGGACAGGCCGCCAGCCTGTCATGCAGGGCGCGGCGGATATGCCGGTTCTCGACGATATAGCCGAGCGGTTCCGTGCAGACTTCGCGGTGGTCGTAGTGCAGGAACATGGGCGCGCCGCCATCCGAGACGCGAATCTCGCGGATCGGTTCGGCGTCTTCCACCATGCCGGCCCAGGCGCCCAGGCCGTCCAGCACGCGCTGGGAACCGAGAGCCAAGGCCGAAGTCCGCCCGTCGAAAGCGGCGTCAAGCACGTCAGTCGTCGGGCGCCGGTCGACCAGAACCACCGAAAGCCCGGCCACGCCGAAGGCTAGGGCGGCGGTCAAACCGGCCATGCCGCCGCCCACGACCAGGACATCGATCGGCGTTTCCTCCGCGGGCATATCGGGCGTAAGCATTTCGGGTGACGTCGGTCGATCCGACGGATGCGTTTCGGTCATGGAAGGAGATTTGCCCCTGGGATGAAGTGAGTCCAGCGGACTTTCGCCACCATGGTGATGGGAAACGAGGCGAATTCCGCGATGACGGAAATTCAAGCATCGTTTCGCTCGCCCGCCCTTCCCGGATTTAACCCCGGATTCAGTCCCGGATTCGGCCGGTTTTCTCTTAAAACATGGCCCCTTTCAGACCGGGCCATCAGTCTGGTGGTCGGGTCGACGGGTGTCGTCGCGATGACCTGCGGGGTCGTCTGGCTGATCGTCAAGACCACAATCGGCATCTGGGCGATGGATGAGGATGAGGAGGCCGGATTGGAGCGGGCGGAACCGGAGTTGGAGGCTTATCCCTAATTCGGGAGGGGTTCCCAGACTTGTGTAACTGAGCCTCTCGTCACGACCGATCCCGAACGGGCGAACGTTCTTGAAGCGTTCACTCTTTTTCCTTAAAGTGATGTATGAGGTTACTGGCGCAATCCACCTCAATTCCCTAGACTGATGGCATCATGCCCCGGCTCGCCCCATAACGACGATGACGATAAAATCCGCCGCCAAGGCCGCCGGGCGCACGCGCCTGTTGCCAGCCGAATGGCGCGCCTTTCTCCAACGCCGGGCTAGCGAGATTCTGGGCGCTGTCGCCGTCGGGGCGAGCGTCGCCCTCGCCGCGGCCTTGATCAGCTTCGATTCGGCCGACCCCTCCTTCAATCGGGCGACCGACGGCCCGGTGGCGAATCTTTTGGGCGTGCCCGGTGCCTTCATCGCCGATTTGCTTTTGCAGACCCTGGGACTGGCGACCGCGCTGATCTGTGGCGCGCTGATCAGCTGGGGATGGCGCATCGTTAGCCATCGGGGCATCGCCCCGCTTTGGCTGCGCCTCGCCACCCTGCCAGCCGGGCTGATCCTGGCGGCCGTCGCCCTGGCTTCGCTGGCCACGCCGGCCTATTGGCCGCTTGCCGGCACCCTGGGCGGCTTCGCCGGCACCCTCGTTCTCGGCGCCCTTGCAAGTTTTCTGGCCATGCTCGACCTGCCGCTCGATGCGGGATGGATCGGCCTCCTGGCGGCGCTGCTGGCGATTCCAGCCCTGATTGCCGGTCTGGCGCTGCGGCCTTGGGAATGGCGCGCCGCGGCGCAGGGCTTCGGTGCGCTGGGAAGCAATCTGCTGCGCCCGCTCACCAAGCGGCGCAGTGCTTTCGGCGAAGGGGTCGCGGAATTGCGCGGCGCCCTCGGCCGCGCGGCCCGACGCGCCGAGGACGACGAGGAGGAGGGCGTCAGGCACGAACGCCAGGAGCCGACCCTGAGCCGCGCCGCGCCAGTCGATATCGTGGCCCCGATAATCGAAGGAAGGACCAAGCGCAAGCCGAAACCCCCGACCCAGACCAGCCTTGCCCTTTCGCCGGATGACGAGTTCTCCCGTCCGCCCCTGGATCTTTTGCAGGACGTGACCGTCGACACCCGCGAACGGTCCAAGGTCGACGAGGAGGCCCTGGCCCAGAACGCGCGCCTGCTGGAAACGGTCTTGGACGATTTCGGCGTCAATGGCGAGATCGTGAAGGTCCGGCCGGGGCCGGTCGTGACCCTCTACGAACTGGAGCCGGCGCCGGGCACAAAGTCCTCGCGGGTGATCGGGCTGGCCGATGATATCGCCCGCTCGATGAGCGCCGTGTCAGCCCGCGTCGCCGTCGTTCCCGGACGCAACGCGATCGGCATCGAGCTGCCCAATGCCCGGCGCGAAACGGTCTGTCTGCGCGAGCTGCTGGCGAGCCCGGAGTTCGAACGGGCGGGCGGCCTGCCGCTGGCCCTGGGCAAGGATATTGGCGGCGAGCCCTCGACGGTCGATCTCGCGCGCATGCCGCATCTGCTGATCGCCGGCACCACCGGATCGGGCAAATCGGTGGCGATCAACACAATGATCCTGTCGCTGCTCTACACCCATTCGCCGGCGGAATGCCGCTTCATCATGATCGACCCGAAGATGCTGGAACTGTCCGTCTATGACGGCATTCCGCATCTGTTGTCGCCGGTGGTGACCGAGCCGCGCAAGGCCGTCGTCGCCCTGAAATGGGCGGTCAAGGAAATGGAGAGCCGCTACCGCGCGATGTCCCAGGTCGGGGTGCGCAATATCGCCGGCTATAACGAGCGCCTGGCCGAGGCGCGCAAAAAGGGCGAGGTCCTGACCCGGCGCGTGCAGACCGGCTTCGAGCCGGACAGCGGCAAGCCGGTCTTCGAGGAACAGCCCCTCGACCTGACCCACCTGCCCTTCATTGTCGTCGTGGTCGACGAAATGGCCGACCTGATGCTGGTCGCGGGCAAGGATATCGAAGGCGCGGTCCAGCGACTCGCCCAGATGGCGCGCGCCGCCGGCATCCATCTGATCATGGCGACCCAACGGCCTTCGGTCGATGTCATCACCGGCACGATCAAGGCCAACTTCCCGACCCGGGTCAGCTTCCAGGTGACATCCAAGATCGACAGCCGGACCATTCTGGGCGAGCAGGGCGCGGAACAGCTTCTGGGCCAGGGCGACATGCTCTACATGGCCGGGGGCGGGCGCATCGTACGCATTCATGGGCCCTTCGTCAGCGATGGCGAAGTGGAAGCGATCGTGCGCTATCTCAAGAATCAGGGCTCCCCGTCCTATCTCGAGGACGTGACCGAGGACACCGAGGCCGGCCCGTCCGGAACGATAGGCGGCGACGAGACCGACGAACTCTACGAGCAGGCGGTCCAACTCGTTGCGCGCGAACGCAAGGCCTCGACCAGCTTCATTCAGCGCCACCTGCAGATCGGCTACAATCGGGCAGCCCGCCTGGTCGAGCAGATGGAGGCCGACGGCCTGATCAGCCCGGCCAACCATGTCGGCCGCCGCGAGGTGCTGATGGGGGGCGAGTGACGCCGGCTTTTACGCGGCCGCGATCTTTTCCCTGGTCGATCCCCCGTCGCTTACCTATTTAATCGGACATGATGAAAATTCTTCGCACCATCGCGGGACTGGCTTTCCTGGGCCTTTTTTCCACCGCCGCGCCCGCTTTCGCGGCGACTGGAATCGACGCCTATACGGCTGCGGACCGCGCCACGATCGGACAGATCGAAACCTATATGAACAGCATCACCTCGATGCAGTCGCGCTTCGTCCAGCGGGCCGCCAATGGCGGCCGGGCCACGGGCTCGCTCTATATCGAACGGCCAGGCAAAATGCGGATCGAATACGACCCGCCCGTGCCGGTCCTGATCGTATCGACGGGTGTGCTGCTGATCCTGTTCGATGCCGAACTAGGCCAGATCACCTATCTGCCGATCGAGGCCTCGCCCGCATCGGTGCTGATCCGCGAGACGGTCTCCCTTGGCGATGATGTCCAGGTGCGAGGCCTGGCCCGGGAAGACGGCATGGTCCATCTCGCGCTCGGCGACGAAGGCTCGCTGGGCATGGGCGAGGGCCAGATCACCCTCGATTTCCTGGAGAGCCCGCTGGACCTGCGGAGTTGGACCGTGATCGATGGAGAAGGTAAGGCCACCAAGGTCTCGCTTCTCGATCCGCGCTACGGCGTCAATTTCGATCCCGTGCTGTTCAAATTCGTCGATCCGACGGCCGACAAGAATCGCAGTAATCGCTAAATAGTCGCCAGCGCTAAATAGTCCCCGGGCGCTAGGCCGCCGGCGGGCGCGCCCGGAACGGCCGGGCCAGCATCGCCAGGAAACCCGGCTCGGCCTCTCCTTCGACCCCGATTTCCATCTCGAGGTCGCGCGGCCGGCGGTTACGCGACCCGAAAAGCGGATCCCAGATACTGAGGATCGTGCCGTAATTCGAGTCGGTGTCGGCCCGTTCGGCGTGATGATGGATCCAATGGATCGACGGAGTGATGACGAGCCGCGCCAGGCCACGCTCCAACCCCCGGAGCAGGCGCAGATTGGAATGATGGAACAGGGCGGCCACCAGCACCGCCGCCTCGAAGGCCAGAACGGAGGCCACCGGGATCCCGAACAGCATGATGACCCCGGCGCGAAAGCCGGCGCTGAGCAGGACCTCGCCGACGTGGAAGCGCACCGCACTGGTCGTGTCGAGAAAGCGGTCGAGATGGTGGATCTCGTGAAAGCGCCAGAGGAACGGGAACTCGTGATTCGCCCGGTGCCACCAATAGATCAGGAAATCGAGCAGGATCAGATCGACGATCAACCCGGGCCAGCCGCCCCACCAATCGGGCCGGAGGCCGGAATTCCAGCCCACCGCCCAGGCCGAAATCGAGATAACGACCAGGGGCCCGAGGGCGAGGTTGACGAGCCAGAAGCCGATATTGCGGCCGAGCCGGCGGCGATCGCCGATCCTGCCGGCCCCGGCGCCTTCGAGGCGGCTCCGAGGCGAAGCAGGCCAGACGCGCTCCAGAACGAACAAGAGAACAAACCAAGTCCCGACAGCTGCCGATTTGTAGAGGAGAAGAATGTCCGCCGTCTGATCCATGGATTCCCGCGCCGCCGCTTGGCCGCCACCCCGTTTTGGCCCTAGTGTCTCCGCTATATAGGGAAAGATGGATGCCATGCCGACAACAAAGTGCCGACCTCTCGTAGGTGTGATCGCCTGCCTCCGGCCTAGCGGCGATCTGGGCTATCACGTGATCGGCGACAAATACGTGCGCGCGGTCAGCGGCGGGTCCGACTGTCTGCCGCTGCTGATTCCCGCGCTGGGCGACTGGCACGATCCGGAGGATCTGGCGGAACGGCTGGACGGAATCATGCTGACCGGCAGCCCCTCCGATGTCGAACCGCATCACTATGACGGGCCGCCCGCCCCGACCGGGCTGAGCCACGACCCCCAGCGCGACGCCACGACCCTGCCCCTGATCCGCCATGCCCTTGAAAGGGGGATTCCGGTCCTGGCGGTCTGCCGCGGCATCCAAGAGCTTAATGTCGCCCTGGGCGGCAGCCTGCACCAGCGCCTGCACGAAGTCCCTGGCCGTCTGGACCACCGCGCGCGCAAGGATCTGGACACCGCCGGGCGTTACGCCACCGGCCATCGAATTTCGATCCGGCCGGAAGGTCCTCTCGCCGCCCTCCTGGGCAAGACGGAAACCTATATCAATTCGCTGCACGGCCAGGGCATCGACCGTCTCGCCGGCCCGCTGACCGCCGAAGCGACCGCCCCGGACGGCACGATCGAGGCGGTTTCCATGCCCGATGCCTGCGGTTTCCTGGTCGGCGTTCAGTGGCATCCCGAATGGCGCTATTGGGAGAACGCGGATTCACGAGCCATTTTCAAAGCCTTCGGGGACGCCTGCCGGTCCCGCGCGGAGAACGATGCGGGCGCGGCATCCGGGCGCGCAGGATAATTGCAACATATGCATTGCATCTATGTGTTAATGCATGATGAAAGCGCCGCAGCACTCCCTATCTGATCGGTATGAGGCGACGCACACGCACTAGCGCGCGTTGCCCTGGCGGCAACTTCCCCTGCTGCCGTCGGAGCACCGAACGCCCAGCCATCCCCCCTGGCCTGGCGTTCCCTTTCGGGCCCCGCGATATCCACCGCCCGACGGTTGCCCGCAACGGGCGATTCGGGCAGGGTCCGTCGCCATGACCATCCGCATCGCCACCTGGAACATCAACTCCGTTCGCATTCGCCTCGGCCTTCTCGCAAGGCTCGCGGAGGAAGCCTCGCCCGACGTCGTCTGCCTGCAGGAAACCAAGGTTACGGACGAGTTGTTCCCGGCCGAGGAGATCGCGGCCCTGGGCTATACCCATCAGCATATCGCCGGCCAGAAGGGCTATAACGGCGTCGCCATTCTGTCGCGCCTGCCGCTCGCCGAAACGGGCCGCGAGGATTGGTGCGCCAAGGGCGATTGCCGGCATATCCAGGCGACCCTGCCCAACGGCGTCGTCCTGCATAATTTCTACGTCCCGGCCGGGGGCGATATTCCGGACCCGGACAAGAACGACAAATTCGCCCACAAGCTCCAGTTCCTGCGCGAGATGGCCGCGTGGTGGGACAAGCCGGCCCAGCGTGGCGGCGCGCAGATGATGATCGGCGATCTCAATATAGCCCCGCTCGAAACCGATGTCTGGTCCCACAAGCAGCTTCTGAAGATCGTCAGCCACACGCCGGTCGAGGTCGATCATCTCGACAAGGTCATGGCGGCCGGGCGCTGGGTCGACGCAGTGCGCCGCTTCATTCCGCCCGAAGAGAAACTCTACACCTGGTGGAGCTACCGAGCCCGCGATTGGGACGCTGCCAACAAGGGGCGCAGGCTGGACCATGTCTGGGTCACGCCGCCGCTGGTCGAATCCCTGCGCGGCGCCGAAGTGTTGCGCGCGGTGCGCGGCTGGGAAAAACCCTCCGACCACGTCCCGGTGATCGTCGATATCGCGGATTAGCGGGGCGGTTCAGCCCCGCGCCGGTTTGCGCCAGATGAAATAGGGCCAGTCGCCGGCTTCCTCCGGCAGGGGCAGGGTTTCCCAGGCGCCAAGACCCACCTCCCGGTCCGCCACGACAAGGCCCCTGGGCGCAACCAGACCCTTCAGCATGGCGCCGACCCGGCCGGCCGGGTCGGCATCGCCCGCCCGGTCCGCCGTGCCCATATCGACATGAACCAGAACCGGCGCGCCGCCCAGGCGGTCGCGCGCGCCGGGCAAGGTGTCATCGAATTCGCCCAGCACCAGACGATCGGCCGGCGGCACCGCGTCGGGCGGACAATGGATGCCCCGGTCGAAGGCATAGACCTTTCGCTCCGGCAGCAGGCGGACCAGGTGATCGTAGGTCCGCGCCTTGCCGAGGCCGAGTTCGACCGCCGGCCCCGGCAGATCGGCGATCAGGGTGGCGGCCAGGCGCAGACAGGCCCGCTGGGTCGTCAGGCGCGCGATCATCCGGTCGAGACGGCTCGCGGCCGTCATTTTTCCCGCACCCGGTAAAGATGGTAGCGCTCGGCCTCGACCCCCAACGGAAGCGCGGCCGGTCGCCAGCTGCCGGCATCCTCCGGCAGAGGCAGGGGCTGGTCGCTGAGAATCCAGGCGCCGGGCGCGGCCAAGGCCGCGACAAGCGGCGCGATCGTCCGACCCAGCCCTCGGCTGGCCGCGGCATCGCCGCTGCCGATATCGGCATGGATCAGAATCGCGCCTCGACCCAGCTGCAGGGCCGCTTCCGGCAGGGTTTCGCGAAAATCGCCGAGAAAGAGATGCCCTTCGTCCGGGACGCTATCCGGATGCGCGCTGATCTGGCGGTCGAAGACATGGATCGCCCGCCCGGGCATGGCCTCGCGCAGATGATCGTAGGTGCGACCGTTGCCGAGGCCGATCTCCAGGACAAAGCCCTCGCGCGCGCCGACCGCAGCGATCGCCGCATCAAGACAGGCGCGCTGGGCCGAAAGGCGGCGGATGAAACTGTCGAGCCGACTCACTTCCGCCCGATTGAATACCGATTAGGCCGCGCGGCGATCATTTTCCCTGGCTTATCGCAGCCTGCAGCTGGGCCGTCGTGCGCTCCAGCCGGCGCGCCAGTTCGCGCATGATCTCGACGGCCATCTGCGGGAATTCATTCACCAGGCGGAAGAACAGATCCTTGGTGATGCGGAGGGTGACGAGCTGGGTCTTGGCCTGGACCGTGGCGGTTCGCGCCACGTCGCACAGGATCGCGATCTCGCCGATGATCGCGTTGCGGCCGACCGTCGCGACCTTGATCGGGCCGTCCGGGGTATCGATCAGGATATCGGCATCGCCTTCAATGATGATATAGGCCGCGGCGCCCGTATCACCCTGCTGAACCAGCATCTGGCCCGGCCCGAAGGTGACCCGCTCACTGGTGAACGCGAGCAGTTTCAGCTTCGCCGGCTCGACATTCGAGAACAGCGGGATCTGCCGAAGCAGTTCGACTTCCTCATTCAAGCTCATCACGCTGCCTCCCGGCTCGGCCTATTCGGCCTCGATCAACGACTTTAGCACGCCGCCCTCGCCGCTGATGTCGGCGAAGGCGCCGTCCTCGACCACCCGTCCCGCCTTCATCACCACGACATGGTCGAAGGACTGGGCCAGGTTGGGCCGATGCAGGAACCAGATCAACCCGCCCTCACTATAGATCTCAAGCAGGTTGGCCATGATCGCGTTCTGCGTCTGGCCGTCCAGCACCGCCGTGGCCTGATCGACGATCAGAATATCGGGCCGTTTGATCAGCGCCCGCGCGATGCCGATCTTCTGGCGCTGCGCGCCCGAAAGCCGGGATCCACCGTTGCCGGCGCGGAATTCCAGCCCGACTTCCATGACCGCGCCGCGCAGGCCGAGTTCGTCGAGCAGTTCGGTGATCGCCTGATTGACCCGCTCCGCGCCCCCCGCCTGGCCGTAGACCAGCTTTCCGAACAAGATGTTGTCCTGAATCGTGGCGGCGCCCGCGTAGCGCTCGGTGTCGAAGAATTCGATCGAGCCATTCAGCTCCTCCGGCAGGTCTTCGGCGAAGAGCCTGCGCGCTTCGAGAATTCGGGCTTCCGTGGCTTCGTCGATCAGTCCCAGGCGATGACGCACCGATATCAGCTTGAAGGGAAGGCCCAACAAGCGCGAGCGGTCTTCGGCGTCGAGCTGGTCCAGCTCCGTCTTGTTGATCCGGCCCAGAAGAGTCTGGAACTCCGGCAGGTCTTCGGAACTGATGAAGCTGAATTGGTCGAAGAATTCATGGCCCGGCGGCAGACCGCTGAACAGTTCGACCATGGTTTGGGCCATCTGGCGGCCGATTTCGAGCAGATCGTTGGTCAGGCCCGCCTTCTCGATCACCTGCAGGACGTAGGTGTTGGTCGCCAGGCCGTCTTCCGCGAAGCCGTCCCCGACGGTCGTGCCGAAGAGCAGGTTCTCCCCCAGGGTCGCATTCGAGTTGTAGCGCGTCACGTCGAAAGGCTCGACCAGAGCGGCGAGTTCGGCGTTCCCGGCCATCTGCTCCCGAAACGCCTTGCGGGCCTTGAGGATGGCTTCGGCGACATCCGACCGTGCCGCGGCATCGATCGAGCCCCGCAGGCCGATCTGATAGACATCCTGTTCCACGGTGACAGTGCGCAGAACCTCGATCATGCGCGCGGTCAGGGCCGCGGGCCCGTCGACCCCCGCAGCCTCGTAGTCGACCCAGTCCGCCTTGACGTCGAGGGTGATGTTGCCGGACCGCTCCGCCTCGAAGATCGCTTTCCGCCGCTTTTCCAGATCCCCGCCCTCCAGCACGTCGCGCAAGGGCCGGTGCTTGAGGCCGTAAAGCAGGTTGTGGCGAATGCTGGCCGAGAAAATGTGCGTGCCGGGGCCGACATAGGCGATGCGCCGGCCGGTCACCGTTTCGGGCAGGCTGTCGATGCTGACGCCGTCGATCGCCGCATGGCCGCCGGTCGGCACAAGCAGACCATCGAGAATCATGGCCAGCTCATCCTTGCCGCTCGAGCCGTCGCCGACGATGGCGATCCGTTTGTCGAGGGGCAGTTTGGCCGTCGCATTGTCGATCAGCCGGACGCCGTCATCCTCGGCATAGCTCAGGTTCGTCAGCTCCATCATGCCCTTGAGCGGCTTGACGCCGCTCGGCTCCACTTCCTGCTTGGCGATATCCAGCATGTTCGGTGGATCGAACTGACCGATCACCTGCTCGTACTTGATCCGGATGTCTTCCTTCTGCTGGTAGTAGGCCAGCAGCTCCTTGGCGGGCGAGGCGAGGTCCTTCTGGGCCGCGATCACGGCGACCAGGGCGCCGATATCGACCTTGCCCTCGATCACCAGATAGCCGCCGATCGTGTAAAAGAAAAACGGTGTCAGCTTGTCAATCGTGTTGATCAGGAACTTGGTGAAGAACTTGAGGGCGTAGATCCGGTACCGGATGCCGTAGATGATCCCCAGGCGCTCCGAGAAATCAGCCCGTTCGAAGGTCGACGTATCGTTGGCGTGAATCTCCTGCACGCCCAGGATGGTTTCGCCTATCCGGTCCGAGAGCTGCCGCACAGCTCTGACACGCTCCTTGCCCAGGGCGTTCACCTTGCGCTGGAGCTTGGGAATCACGTAGCCCTGGACCGGATACATCGCGAGCGCCGCCAGGCCCAGGAAGACGTCCTGGTTAAAGATGAAGAACAGCGGCACGACCAGCATGCCGCCCTGGAAAATCGGCTGGACATAGGCATCGCCGATGAAGCCGCCGAGCGGCTCCACCTCGCCCGTGATCATCGGGATGATTTCGCCCGCGCTCATCTTCTTGAACTGGGGCAGAGGGAACCGGAGAATCCGGCTATAGAGCTCGTAGCGCAGGCGCCGGAGCATCCGTTCGCCGAGCTGGCCCTTGATGACATTGATAAAATATTTGAAGCCGCCATTGATCATGACGAGCAGGAAGAAGATCAGGCAGAGCGCGAAAAGATAGGGAATATGCTCCATCTTGAGCAGGCCGATCAGGGTCTGTTCCGGATAGGGCTCTGCCGCGGCGCCGCCCCGCGTCAGGCGATCGACGGCCGTGATATGGTTGATGATCTGCTTGGGAACATCGTAGGAGAAGTAGAGAAACGGATAGGAGACGACCGTCAACACCAGAAGGACGATCTGCTCCTTCTTGGTGTGTCGAAGAATGAATCTGTAAACGCTTTGATCCATGGAAACGACGTACGCCCCCGCACCCACGGCCTATCGGCGCCACTTTTGCGTCGGCCAAGGTGCGGTACGCTTAAGGTCAAACCGCCATCAAAACAACCTTTCTTGCCGCTATTCCCCTATATCATAGTAATATGGGGTCAGGAGACAGTGGTAGTTCAGGGGATAGACTGATGCCAAAGTCGTGGACGGGGGCGCGAGTCCTCATCTACAGCCACGATTCATTCGGGCTGGGTCACCTCCGGCGTTGCCGAGCAATCGCGCATTCGCTCGTCTCGGCCTATAAGGACCTTTCCGTCCTGATTCTCTCCGGCTCGCCGATTATCGGCGGCTTCGACTTCAGGGCCCGGGTCGACTTCGTGCGCGTGCCCGGCGTGATCAAGCTGCGCAACGGCGACTACACCTCGCTCAGCCTGCATATCGACATTACCCAGACCATCGCGCTGCGCTCTTCGATCGTGCGCCATACGGCCGAGATCTTCGATCCGGATGTCTTCATCGTGGACAAGGAGCCGCTGGGCTTGCGCGGCGAGGTACGCGAAACCCTCGAACTTCTGCACGGCCGCGGCACCACCCTCGTGCTGGGTCTGCGCGACGTGATGGACGAGCCGGCCCAGCTGGCCCCGGAATGGGAGCGCAAAGGCGCCGTTGCCGCGCTCAAGGAATTCTACGACGAAATTTGGGTCTACGGCCTGCCCCAGATCTTCGAGCCGCTCGCCGGTATCGACTTGCCCCATTCGGTGCGGCGCAAGATCACCTATACCGGCTATCTCGGCCGCCAATCCGACGGGCCTTCGGCCTCGTCGCCCCAGCACAACCTGATGGAAGAGCCCTATCTGCTGGTCACCCCCGGCGGCGGCGGCGACGGGATGGAGCTGGTCGACTGGGTGCTGTCGGCCTACGAATACGACCCCACGATGCCGTACAATACCCTGATCGTCTTGGGGCCGTTCATGCAGAGCGACGACCAGGCCGACTTCCTCGCCCGGGCGGAGCGCCTGCCCAAGGTTTCGGCCATCACCTTCGAGGCGCGGATCGAGGAACTGATCCGCCGTGCGTCGGGCGTGGTCGCCATGGGCGGCTACAACACCTTCTGCGAGATCCTGTCCTTCGACAAACCGTCGATCATCGTGCCGCGGGTCCTGCCCCGCCTCGAGCAATATATCCGGGCGTCGCGCGCGGCCGAGCTCGGCCTGGTGACCATGCTGCCGATCGACGGACCGCGCGACCCGCGCATCATGGCGACCGCCCTGCGCCATCTACCCCAGCAGCCGCGCCCGTCGGAGGTCGTCATCCCCGGCCTGCTGGACGGGCTGGAGAACGTCAACCGGCTCGTTGCCCGGCGCATCGAGTCCGGGATCCGGCCGCGAATGGGTCTCGCGCAAGCGAATTCCTGACCGGCGCGCCCGGACGGTCATGCCGCTTCCCGTCGCCTTCGTCCTCAAGGGCTATCCGCGCCTTTCCGAAACCTTCATCGCCCAGGAGATCCGGGCGCTCGAGCGACGCGGGCTGGATATCCGTATCGTCTCGCTGCGCCATCCCACGGACCCGGCGAACCATCCGGTTCATCGCGAGATCGTAGCGCCGGTCGACTATCTGCCGGAATATCTGGGCGACGATTGGCGACGGGTACTGCGTGCCTGGCGCAAGACGCGGCGCCTGCCCGGCTATCCCGCCGCCCGCGCCCTATGGCTGCGCGATCTGCGGCGCGACCCGACCCGCAACCGACTCCGCCGTTTTGGCCAGGCCCTGGCCCTGGCCGCCGAACTCCCCGCCGAAATCGGCCGCCTGCACGCCCATTTCCTGCACACGCCGGCCTCAGTCGCGCGCTACGCCGCGACAATGCGGGGCCTGCCCTGGAGCTGCTCGGCCCATGCCAAGGACATCTGGACCACCCCCGCTTGGGACAAGGCGGAGAAACTGGCCGATCTCGACTGGCTGGTGACCTGCACCGCCGTGGGCCGCGACCACCTCGCGGCCCTGGCGCCCGATCCGGCGCGCGTGATGCTGGCCTATCACGGCCTCGATCTCGAACGCTTCGCACCGCCCGACCCGGCCACCGATGGCGCACGGTCGGCCGCCGGCGCTGTCACGATTCTCTCCGTCGGCCGGGCCGTCGAAAAGAAGGGCTACGAAGACCTGCTCGACGCTCTTGCCGCCCTACCGGCCGAGCCGGCCTGGCGCTTCGTTCATATCGGCGGGGGCGAAAGGCTGGACGCGTTGAAGGCCCGCGCCGCCGGCCTGGGCATCGACAACCGCATCGAATGGCTCGGCGCCCAACCACAGGAAGCCGTGCTCGCCCAATGCCGGACCGCCGATCTCTTCGTGCTCGCCAGCCGTATCGCGGCCAATGGCGACCGGGACGGTCTGCCCAATGTCCTGGTGGAGGCGCAGAGCCAGGGGCTGGTCTGTATCGCTACCAAAGTCTCAGCCATTCCGGAACTGATTCGCGACGGCGAGACCGGGCTGCTGGTGCCGGCCGGAGAGCCGCAGGCCTTGGCCGAAGGTCTCGCCCGGCTGATCGCCCAGCCGGACCTGCGCGCGCGCCTGGGCGCCGCCGGGCGCGACCGGGTAACCAATGCCTTCTCGCTCGAAGCCTGCCTCGACCCGATCGCCGCGCGTTTCGGGCTGGATCGCCGGGAGGAACCGTGCGCATCGCTTTCTACGCGCCGCTGAAGCCGCCGGACGATCCCGTGCCCTCGGGCGATCGTCGCATGGCCCGCCTGCTGATCGGCGCCCTGGCCACGCGCGGGCACCAGGCCGAATTGGCATCGCGCCTGCGCAGCCGCGACCGGCTCGGCGATCCGGACCGGCAGGCGCGGCTCGCCGGTTTGGGGCGCCGCATCGCGGCGCGCATCGCGCGGCGCGTCCAGGCTCGCCCGCCGGCGGAAAGACCGGCGGCCTGGCTGACCTATCATGTCTATTACCGCGCGCCGGACTGGATCGGCCCGGCGGCCAGCGCGGCCCTGGGCATTCCCTATCTGGTGGTCGAACCGTCCCACGCGCCCAAACGCGCCACGGGGCCCTGGAAGTTGGGCCATGACGCGACCGAAGCAGCAATCCGCGCCGCCGACGGAGTCCTCTGCATGACCGCCGCGGATGCCGAATGCGTGACGCCCCTTCTGGCCGCATCGGACCGCCTCCACCGGCTCCGCCCTTTCATCGAGATCGCACCTTTCGCGGCCGCCGCCCAGCAGCGCGCGGCGCTTCGGTCGGCCCTGGCCGACCGCCACAACCTCGATCCCGGACGCCCCTGGCTTCTGACGGTCGCGATGATGCGGCGGGGCGACAAGCTCGATTCCTATCGGGTTCTGGCACGCGCCCTGGCGATGCTCGACGGTGACTGGCAGCTGATCGTCGCGGGCGACGGCCCCGCCCGGCCCGCCGTCGAGGAGGCCTTCCGCCACTTCGGCCCCGATCGTATCCGCCTGCTGGGCGGCCTCTCCACCGATGCCCTTTACCCCCTCTATGCCACGGCCGATCTGTTCGCCTGGCCGGCCCTGCGCGAAGCCTATGGCATGGTTTTCCTGGAGGCTCAGGCATCCGGCCTGCCCGTGGTCGCCGGTGCCGATGGCGGTGTGCCCGAGGTCGTGGTCGACGGCGAAACCGGCCGCCTGACCCCGCCCGGCAATCCCCGCGCCCTCGCGGCGGCGCTGCGCACCCTGCTGGACGACGCAGGAGAGCGCCGGCGCCTTGGCGCGAACGCCAGCCGCCGCATGGCGGAACATCACGATCTGCCCGGTGCCGCCGAAACCCTGGACAGGGCCTTGCGCCAAGCCGTCGCGGGGCACCGATGACCGCCTTGCTGCTGATTCGCCACGGCCCGACCGCCTGGAACGCCGCGGGTAAGGTCCAGGGCCAGAGCGACGTGCCCTTGAGCGCCCTGGGCCGTGCCCGGGTCCAGGGCTGGCGCCTGCCCGAGGCCTTCTCCGGCTTCGCCCGGATAGCGAGTCCCCTGGCACGGGCCAGCGAGACGGCCCGCCTGCTGGGCGCGCGACCCTTGGCGACCGAGCCGCGCCTGATGGAAATGCATTGGGGCGAATGGGAGGGCGCCACCCTGGCCGATCTGCGCGCGCGCTACGGCGACGCCATGATCCGCAACGAAGGCCGAGGCCTGGACTTCCGCGCCCGGGGCGGGGAAAGCCCGCGCGAGGTTCAGGCCCGTATGCTGTCCTGGACCGCCGAGGTGGCGGCCCGGGGCGAACCGGTCGCCGCGGTAACCCATAAGGGGGTTATCCGGGCGGTCATGGCCTGGGCCACCGAGTGGGACATGCTCGGCAAGCCCCCCCACAAGATCGCCGACGGCTGCGCCCATCTGTTCCAGCTCGATCCGGCGGGCCGGCCAACCATCGAACAGATGAACATTTCCCTGGAAAAGCCGTGGCACGACGCCGGCGGATACTGATCCATGTCCAGCATCTGCTGGGCAACGGCCATCTGCGCCGCATCGCGTTGATTGCGCGCGCCCTGGCGACCGCCGGCCATGATACCCACGTCATCTCGGGCGGCATGGCCGTGCCCGACCTGGATCTGGGCGGTGCATCCTTCCTGCAACTGCCGGCCCTGCGCGCGGCCGACGAATCTTTTTCCGGCCTGATAGACGCGCGGGGCCGGGCGCTCGACGATGCCCTGCGGTCCGAACGCCGGGCAAAACTATTGGATGAACTCGCCGCCTTCCGGCCCGATGCCCTGATCGTGGAGATGTATCCCTTCGGCCGGCGCGCCCTGGCTTTCGAACTGGAGCCGCTGATCGACGCCGCGCGCGCGACCCGGCCGAGACCCTTGATGCTCTGCTCGGTGCGCGATGTCGTGCCGCACAAATCGGCCCGGCGCGAAGCCGAGAACCTTGCCGTGGCGCGCGACCGGTTCGACCGCATCCTGGTCCATGGCGACCCCGCTTTGCTGCCTTTCGATTCCAGCTTCCCGCTGGCCGCGGCCTTGGGCGAGAGCCTGGCCTATACCGGCTATGTCACACCGGCGCCCGAACCGCCCGGCGGACCGGGGGCGCCGGGATATGGCGAGGTCTTGGTCTCGGCCGGCGGCGGCGCGGTCGGCGCGCGCCTGCTGCATGCCGCGTGCGACGCCCGGCCGCTCAGCATCCATGCCTCGGGACGGCTATGGCGCCTGATCGCGGGCGCCGCCCTGGCCGAGGACACCTATCGAGACCTCGCCGCATCGGCCGGAGACGGCCTCGTCGTGGAACGCCACAGGGCCGACTTCCGCGCCCTGCTGGCCAATTGTCATATCTCCGTCTCCCAGGCCGGCTATAATACGGTCCTTGAGGTTCTGGCCGCCGGAAAACGGAGCGTCGTCGTCCCCTATGTCGGCCAGGGCGAAACCGAACAAAGCCTGCGGGCCGAAAAGCTTGCCCAGGGCGGTTTCGTGATTTTGTTGGCGGAGGCAGACCTGCAGCCGAAGACCCTGGCCAAAGCCATCGATACAGCGATCGAAGCGCCGAATCCAACCGGCCCGCGGCCGCGTCTGGACGGCGTCGGGGGCAGCCTCGATCTGATCGAGGGCTGGTTGCAGCATTGGATGGGCTAACTCCGTTCTCGCAAGGGAGGCCCGTGGCCTGACCGATTGGACCGCATTCGGCCGAGAGCTCGGCCGCTGGGAGGCGGAGGGGCAACGCGCGACCTTCTGGTGGCGCGATGACGATGCGCGCGCGCCGGGGCCTGCCCTCGACGCCTTGCTCGATTCCGCCGCCTCGCGGAACACGCCCCTCGCCCTGGCGGTGATTCCCGCCGATGCCGAGCCGGCCCTGAACGAGCGGATCGCGGGCCTGCCGGGCCTCGCGATCCTTCAGCATGGCTACGCCCACCAGAATCACGCCCCGGCGACCGAGAAAAAGCAGGAACTGGGCCCGCACCGACCTTATCCCTCGGCGGTGGGAGAGCTGGCGACGGGCCAAGCCCGGCTCGAACGACTCTTCGGATCGCGCTTTCATCCGATTCTCGTGCCACCCTGGAACCGCATCGCGCCAGCCCTCGTGCCGATGTTGCCGGAATTCGGTTGTCGCGGCTTGTCCCTGTATCAACCGCGCGCGCGGGCCGAGGCCGCCCCGGGCCTGATCCAGGCCAATACCCATATCGATATCGTGGATTGGGCCGGCGGGCGCCGTTTCGTCGGGGAGAGCGCCGCGCTGGGCATGGCGATCGGCCATCTGTCGGCGCGCCGGGCCGGCCATGCCGACGCGCTGGAACCCACCGGCCTGCTGACCCACCATCTGGTTCACGATGGCGCGTGCCAGGCCTTCCTGGACCGTTTTCTGGCCGCCGTTTCCGCCCACCCGGCGGCCGAATGGCTGGGGGTCGAGGCGGTTTTCGCGCCGGCACCCCGGCGGGTCGGCGCGGCATGAGCGAGCATCGTTACGAATCCGCCGCCCTGCGCGGCGACGCCCTGCGCGCCGCGACCGGGTTGGCCGTGACCCTCGGTCCGCTTATCCTGGTCGAGCCCGGCACAACCGTGAGCTGGCTGCTGGGCGCGGGCGCGGTTCTGTTCGCCGCTTTCGGCATCCGCACCGGCGCGCGCCGGATCGTCGTCGTCGAAATCGCGGATGACGGCATTCGCGCGAGCGGTTTGGCGGGCGGCGGTCTGTTTCCCTGGGGCCGGGATTGCATTAGCCTGCCCTGGCAGGAATTGTGCATGTTGCGTCTTCGATTTTTCTCCACCAAACGGACCCATGACAGTGGCTGGATGGAACTGACCCTGAAAGCGCCAGGCCGGACTTTGCGTCTCGATTCGACGCTGACCGGTTTCCGCGAGATCGCCCGCCGCGCCACCCGCGCGGCGGCCTCGCTGGGGCTTGATCTGGCGCCCGCCACGGTCGTCAATCTGGAGGCGATGGGCCTCGCCGGCGAATTACATCGCCCGGAGACACGCGCATGAAGGATCTGCTCCGGGTCAACGACCTTCACGTCCGATTCCGGGTTCACGGCGGCACGGTGGACGCGGTTCGTGGCGTATCCTTTCGCATCCGCCCGGGCGGCACCGTGGCATTAGTAGGGGAATCGGGATCCGGCAAGTCGGTCTGCGCCCAGTCGATCATGGGCATCCTGCCCGAGGTCGCCGAGATCGCCGGCGGCGAAATTCTGTTCGCCGATCCCGAGCGCGACGGCGAGGTCGTCGATATAGCGGCCCTCGAGCGCGACAGCCGGGGCATGCGCCAGATTCGCGGCGGCCGCATCTCGATCATCTTCCAGGAACCCATGACATCGCTCTCGCCGCTGCACACGGTGGGCAACCAGGTCAGCGAGGCGCTCCATCTCCACCGCTCGGTCGGCAGGGCCGAAGGGCGGGAATTGACCCTCGAAACCCTGCGTCTGGTCGGCTTTCCCGACCCGGAACGGGCCTTCCGCAGCTATCCCTTCGAATTGTCCGGGGGCTTGCGCCAGCGCGCGATGATCTCGATGGCCCTGATCTGCCGGCCCGCCCTGCTGATCGCCGACGAGCCGACCACCGCGCTCGACGTCACCATTCAGGCCCAGATCCTGAAACAGGTGCGCGATCTGCAGAACGAGCTCGGCATGGCCGTTTTAATGATCACCCACGATCTCGGCGTGGTCGCCAATATCGCCGAGGAAGTGATCGTCATGTATCACGGCCAGGTGATGGAGAGCGGCACCCTGGAGGATGTCTTTCGCAAGGCCGAGCATCCCTATCTCAAGGCGCTTCTGCGCGCGGTACCGCGCTTCGAGATGGCGCGGGGCGAACGGCTCGTACCACTGCGCGAGATCGAGACCGCGACCGGCCATCTGCTGGCCCGGAAGGAGCCCTGGCCCGAGGATGCGGATGCAGCCGGACCCCTGCTGAAGGTCGAGAGCCTGACGAAAAGCTTCGCAATTCGCGACGCCGGGCTGTTCGCCGGCAATTCGCAGAGCGAAGTGCTGGCCGTCGACGATGTCAGCTTCGGTGTCCAGCATGGCGAATGCCTGGGCCTGGTCGGCGAGAGCGGCTGCGGCAAGACCACGCTCAGCAAGATGATCATGCGCGCGCTGACGCCGGATGCGGGCAGCATCAGCTTCAACGATCGTGGCACCATGCAGGATGTGCTGGCCCTGACCGGGCCAAACCTCAAGGCCTATCGGCGCAAGGTTCAGTTCGTCTTCCAGGACCCCTTTGGCTCGCTCAACCCGCGCATGACGGTTTACGACATCATCAGCGAACCGCTGATCATCCACGGCGTCGGCGACGGCCAGAGCCGGCGCGAAACGGTCATGGAACTGATGGCCTTGGTGGGCCTGGATGTCCGCGCCTTGAGCCGCTATCCGCACAGCTTCTCGGGCGGCCAACGCCAGCGCATCGGCATCGCGCGCGCCCTGGCGCTTCGCCCCGAACTGCTGATCTGCGACGAGCCGGTCTCGGCCCTCGACGTTTCGATCCAGGCCCAGATTCTAAACCTTTTGCGCGACCTGCAGGAACAACTGGGCCTGACCTATCTGTTCATCTCGCACAATCTCGCAGTGGTCGACTACATCGCCGATCGCATTGCCGTCATGTGTCGCGGCCGGCTGGTCGAGCTGGCGCCGCGAGAAGTTCTGTTCCGCCAGCCGATTCATCCCTATACGAAGGCGCTGCTAGCGGCCGTGCCGTATCCCGATCCCGCGCGCAAACTCGATTTTGCAAAGCTGGAAGAGGACCGCGCTTCGGAACCCGAGGCCTGGCC
>Ga0114999_10001580_pt1 | contig 31422 bp, 34 predicted proteins | sample ArcticOcean_MG_C_3_FD_89820 | JGI IMG/M metagenome (GOLD analysis project Ga0114999, IMG submission 89820) | Marine microbial communities from western Arctic Ocean - ArcticOcean_MG_CB8_126 | ecosystem: Environmental > Aquatic > Marine > Oceanic | place: Arctic Ocean: Canada Basin | collected...
GGAGCCCGACAGGAACTCAGCGACGACCGCGCCGATCAGCGACAGCGGCACGGAGATTCGCAGCGCGGCGAAGACGTAGGGCAACGACGAGGGCATGCGCAGCGACCACAAGACCCGCCAACGGGAAGCATCGAGGGCGCGCATGAAGTCGAGCGCCGCCGGGTCAACCGCGCGCAGCCCGATCAAGCCGTTCACCAGCATCGGGAAGAAGGCGATCAGGGCGGCGATTGCGATCTTCGGTCCGACCCCAAACCCAAACCAGATCGCGAACAGCGGGTAAACGGCAACGATCGGCGTCACCTTCACCATCAGCGCCGGTGGGTAGAGCGCGCGCTCGAGCAGCCTCGAATGCGCCATCACCACGGCTAAAAGGAACGCGCCGACGCTGGCGACGATTAGGCCGCCAAGAGCCGCCGTCAGCGATTCGCGGGACGCGGTGGCATAACGGCCGGGGTCGTCTCGGAGGGAATCGAAAACGGCGGACGGACGCGGCACGAGGTACTCGGCCACCTCTCGCTCGCGGACCCAGAACTCCCAAGCCACTACCAGCAGCGCCAGCGCCACAACAGGCGGCAGCGTGACCCGCGCGACGCTTCGGAGGCGGGTGGAGAAGCTGATCCGGGTCGCGCGACGGACCGCCGGATCGCGCGTGGGAGCCGCCGTCTCGAGTTGGTTCGCCTCCTGCATCAGGCGCCGGCCCGGAGCAGCGAGCGGATGTGTTGCTCGGCCTCGACGAAGGCAGGATCGGCGAGCAGGGCGTCCGTGCGCGGGCGCGGGAGCAAGACCGGGACGTCCTCGAGGATCCGACCGGGCGAACCGCTCATCACGATCACGCGATCAGAGAGCAGCAGCGCCTCGCGGATCGAGTGGGTGACGAAGAGGACGGAGACGCGCTCACGCTCCCAGATCGAGAGCAGCTCGAGGCGCAGCTCCTCCCTCGACAGCTCGTCGAGCGCGCCGAACGGCTCGTCCATCAGCAGCAGCCGTGGCTCGATCGCGAGTGCGCGGGCGAGGGCAACGCGCTGCTTCATGCCGCCGGAGAGCTCGCCGGGGTACAGCGCGGCGTAGTCGTCGATCCCGGCGCGCCGCAGCCAGTCCGAGGCCGTCCCACCGGCGTCGCTCAACTCGAGTGCGAGATGAACATTGGCCTCAACTGATCGCCAGGGCAGCAGCCCAGGCTCCTGAGTCACGAGGCCGAGCGAGCGGGCGCGACGCGCCTGACGCGATGGCTCACCGAAGACCGCGATCGAGCCGTACGCTGGCTCTAGCAATCCGGCAACGGCCCGCAGCAACGTCGTCTTGCCGCAGCCGGAGGGACCGACCAGCGAAACGAACTCGCCCGCTGTGACTGCGAGGTCGACCGCCGAGAGCGCGCGTACGGTGCCGGTTTCGGCCGCGTATTCGTGCGCGACGCCCTCGATCGAGATTGCAGACGCGCGATCAGCGACGCCGGATGGCGTCGGAGCGCGGTCCGCCACCGGATTCGAAGTCATCGAGTGGTCTCCCAGTGCGCGAACTAGGCACGGCGTGTGCATGGATCGGGCGCGCAGTTGCGCCGTCATCATTGTATGGTCCGGGTCGGTCGCTCCCGGCGGCTGAACACTCAACTCATCATCCACGGCTCATAGTGCCGTCGACAGACAGATCGGAACCTCGATGGCTCACCATATTGCGCTAGTCGGCGGGACCGGCCCCGAGGGACGCGGCCTCGCGACCCGGTTCGCCGAGGCGGGGCATACCGTCGTGATCGGCAGCCGCGGTGCAGAGCGTGGCGCCGAGGTCGCCTACGCACTGGCGGCCTCGCTCGCGACGAGCGCCCCGAACGCTACGACGGTCACCGGCACCGACAATGCCACCGCAGTCGATGGTGCCGACCTCGTGGTGATCGTGGTGCCCTACACCGCGCACCGACCGACCCTCGAAGGCCTCAGGAGCGCGCTCGACGGGAAGATCGTGGTCGACGCGGTGGTCCCGGTGCGCTTCGAGAAGGGGCCGCGGCCGATCGAGGTCGAGGCCGGGTCCGCGACCGAGGAGGCGAAACAAATCCTCCCGGACGCGCGTGTGATCGGCGCCTTCCACAACCTCTCGGCAGAAGTGCTGCTGGAGCCCGGCGTGCCGCTGAACGCAGACGTGCTAGTGACCGGCGGCGACCGCGAAGCGAAGGACCTGGTGATGGTGCTCGCGAACCAGATCGAGGGCGCGCGCGCTGTCGACGCGGGACCCCTGCGATTCTCCCGCTTCGTCGAGGGAATCACGACGCTGCTAATCGGCATCAACGGCCGCTACAAGGCGCACTCTGGCGTGCAGATCGCCGGGCTCGACGTGGAGGCATCGGCATGACCGCGCCAGGGGCCAGCGTGGAGGTGCGAACGATCGGGCTACGCGGGATTCCGATCGTGCAACCGGACGACGATCTCGCCGCGCTGATAATCGACGCGGCCTCGACGCAGGGGACGCCGATCGAGGACGGCGACGTGATCGCGGTGACGCAACGGATCGTCTCGCGTGCCGAAGGCCAGCTGCGACGCCTCGATGAGTTCGAGCCGAGTCCGTTCGCCCTCGAATACGCCGGCCGCACGGAGAAGGACCCGCGCCTCGTGGAAGCGGTGCTGCGCGAATCGACGCGGATCATCCGCCAGGTCGGCGGCGTGCTGATCACCGAGACGAAGCACGGATTCAAGTGCGCGAACGCCGGCGTCGACGGATCGAACGTCGGCGGCGAAGAGTTCGTCTCGCTGCTACCCGTCGACTCAGACGCCTCGTCGCGGCGGATTCGGGAGGGTATGCGAGAGCGCACCGGCGCCGATGTCGCGGTGGTGGTGACGGACACCTTCGGACGACCGTGGCGGCACGGCCAAACGAACATCGCGATCGGCGTCGCGGGAATGCTGCCGTTCCGCGACTACGTCGGCGAAGAGGACATGGACGGCCGCGAACTGCGAGTGACGACGATCTGCGTCGCCGATCAGATCGCAGGCGTTGCGGAGATGGTCATGGGCAAGAGCGATGGGGTGCCAGTCGCGATCATTCGCGGCTACGACTACCCCCGCGGCAACGGCTTCGCCGCCGAGATCGTGCGCGAGTCCGATCTCGACCTCTTCCCCTAGCGCCGACCCGATCGACCAAATTTCCCACCGATCCGTGGCAGAGCACGGGACCAGCCCCTAGTCTCACGCGGGTATGACCGCGCAAGACCCCGCCCTGAAACGCTCAATGGAACGCAACCTCCGCATGCTCGGCTGGTGGTGGATGCGCGTGTTCTGGCTGGGCCAGGCGATCTGGGTCGTCTACCTGGCCGAGGAATACGGCCTGACGCTCGGACAGGTGCTGCTGTTCGAGGTGCCCTCGGGGATGGTGCGCCGACCGCTTTGGGCGGCGGCGCACGCTGCTCGGCGCAGGGATCTTGTTCACGTTCGGGTTGGCGGTGTTCGGCGTCGGCGAGGGGCTGTTCCTACTGATCGCCGCGTACGCGATGTTCTGCATGTCCGATGCTGCTATCTCCGGAGCCGACAGCGCGATGCTCTACGACACGCTCACGCCGCTCGGACGGAAGGCTGAGTTCGAACCGAAACTCGGACGGCGCAGCCGCCCGGATGGGCGGCTGCGCCGTGATGACGGTCGTCGGGTCGTTGATGGTGCGCTGGACGCCGTTGTCAACGCCGATCCTATTCAGCTCACTGCTGACGATCCCGAGCCTGTTCATCGTGCGCAAGATGCGCGAACCACCGGGCGGCGGCGGGCGATCGAGCCTCAGAGCGATCGGTATGGGGGGCGCTCGGCCAGATCGTGAAGACCCGCTCCATGTCGTCGGTCGTGCTACTGAACACGATCACCACACTCTCAATCGTGCTGCTCGCGATCGTCCAGCAGCCCATGTTGCTGGAGTTCGGGTTCCCGTTATGGAGCCTCGGCGCGTTCGTCGCCGGACAGATGCTGGTCGGCGCAGCGGGTTCGTACTCCTCAGGGCCAGTCGGCGAGCGAGTTGGACTGCGGGGGTTGTTCATGGTGGTACCACTGGTCAGCGCGCTGTCACTGTTCGCGGGTGTATCCGATTGGCCCTGGGCGTATGCGGTCTTTGTGGCACCCGCGGCCGGATTCCACCTCGTGTTCCCGCATGCCTCGGGGTTCCTGGCGCGCCGCGTCGGGGAAGACGAACGAGCGACGGTGATCTCGATGGCCTCGAGCGGAACAACAGTGGTCTTGACGCCGCTGCTGGGCCTGCTGGTGGACCGATCCAGCCTCGATGCTGGTCTGATCGACGCATCGCTCGGGCTGACAGTGGTCGCGCTTCTGGCCTACCTCGCATGGGAGACCAATGGGGACCTGCGCCGCGACCCAGTTGAGCCCAGCTCGGCGAGCGCAGGGACCGACACGGCCCTCGTCAGCCCGGCGGACGGCTCGTAGCATCGCGCCCGAGGATGAAACACACCGTCGAGGCATCGCGCAGCGCGGGGGCGACAGACGATGACGAACGACCGCAGTGACCAGCCCAATAAGGCCGCACCCGACGCGGACGGCGACGAGCCAGTCTCGGGTGCGACCGAACTACTGCGCCAGGCGCTGGTCGACGACGACGACCCGCGATTCCCGATCTGGCTCCCGCTGCCGGGGCTCGCACTCGCAGCAGGCTGGGCGCTCTACGAGGCCAGCGGCGGTGGTTCCTTTCTCCCAACCCTGCTCTGGCCCGGTACGGCGATCTTCGTGGGCGGTATGCTCGCAGCCTGGCTGGGCTGGCAGCTCGACATCGACTGACCCAGCCCGACGCCCGATCTCACAGCCCGGCGCACCAGCGACAGCCACGAGGACAGACCGACACCCGATGCTGCACGTCTACTACGGTCCCGACAGTTTCCGCAGCCAGGAGGCACTGACCGAGCTGCGCACGTCACTCGACGGCGACGGGATGCTCTCCAGCAACACCTCGGTGCTCGCGGGCCGCGGCCTGAAACCCGCCGAGCTGACCCAGCACGCGATGGCCGCGCCGTTCCTCGCGGAGTCACGGCTCGTGATCGTCGAGGGTCTGCTGACCGCCCTCGGATCGCGGCGCGGTATTGCCGACGAGTGGCAGCCGTTCATCGAGGCACACGCGCAACTCCCGCCGACGAACCACGTCGTGCTGCTCGAGCCAGCGCCGAAACGCGACAATCGTGACAGCTCAGTCGGGCGCTCGCCGCTGCTGAAGGCGCTCAAGAGCACGCCGGACGTCGAAGTCCGCGAGTTCGCGGAGCTGAAGACGTGGACACGCGACGGCCCAAGCGAGGTCGGACGCTGGCTCTACGACCGCGCGCAGTCGCGCGGGATCGCGATCAACACCGACGCGATCGATCCACTGGTCGACCTGATGGGCGCGGATCTCCGCGCGCTAGCAAACGAACTCGAGAAGCTGGCCGCCCACGCCTCGGCGGTGGGAAGCCCCGCGGTCGAGGTCGAGCACGTGCGCACGCTCACCCCACAGGCGCGCGAGGAGAGCATGTTCGCCGTCGTCGACGCGATCGTCGAAGGCCGTGGCGACCTCGCATTGCGGCTACTGCACCGGATGCTCGACGACGGATCAGTCGCGCCGATCTTGATGCAAATCATGGTCGGGCGGCAGCTCCGCCACCTCGTGCGCGCCACGGAGTTGCTCGAGCGCCACGCATCCCAGCAGGAAATCGGGGACGCGATCGGGCTGCGCGGGTTCCCACTGACGAAGCTGATGCGCCAGGCGCGGCAGGTCACGCGATCGGTCGTCGAAGCGAACTTGCGCGACCTCGAAAACACCGACTTCAACGTGAAGACCGGGAAGCAAGGCGACGGACTGGCGCTCGAGCTGCTGGTCTGCCGGCTCGCGGAACGCGCGCCGCGGGCCGCACGGCGCCCGCCACAACGCGCCGCGCGCTGACCTCAGAGTGAGTCCCGGGCGCTAGTCGCGGAGCGGTACGACGACCGGGTTATAGCACGCAGCGAAGTGCTCGGGCTCGTCACCGATCGGCTGCAAGGTCGGAGCCGGATCGATTCGGCACTGCGACACCGCCTTTGAGCAGCGCGGCAGAAACGGGCATTGCGACGACAGGTCTGACATGTCGGGCGGCTGCCCGCGAAGCGGTCGCAGCCGCCCCTGATCCAGCCCCGGCAGGGTCTGTAGCAATCCGTAGCTGTAGGGGTGTCGAGGCGAACGGAAGACGGTCCGCACGTCCGCACGCTCAATCACCTTGCCCGCGTACATCACGTGGACGCGGTCGGCGATCCGCGCCACCACACCGAAATCGTGCGTGATCAACAACAGCCCGATCCCGGTCTCGTCACGGAGCTGCTCGAGCGTCCGCAGCGTCTCCATGCGGACACTCGGGTCGAGGCTTGCCGTCGGCTCATCAGCGATGATCACCTGAGGTTGTAGCGCCACCGCGAGCGTAATCATCACCCGCTGCGCCATGCCGCCCGACAGTTGGAAGGGGTACGCGTCGAACGCGCGCTCCGCATCGGGCAACATGCGCTTGAGCGCGGCCAACGCCTCCGCCTCGGCCTCTGCCTTCGACATCTCGCGGTGCGCCTGGAACAACTCAACGAGTTGGTCGCGCACCCGCAGCGTCGGCGTGAGCGCGCCGAGCGCGTCTTGAAAGATCAGCGAGATCTGGTCACCGCGGATCTGGCGCATCTCCTCGGTCGACAGGCCCAGCAGCGAACGACCACGGAAGCGGATCGAGTTCGCCGTCATATCCGCATTACCCGGGAGTAAACCGAGGACCGCATGTCCGACGGTGCTCTTGCCCGCCGCTGACTCGCCGACGAGGGCGAGCGTTTCACCGGCGCGGATCTCGAGCGAGACGCCACGCACCGCCTCGACGACCGCGTCGTCGGTCCGGTAGTTGACGGACATGTTGTCGATCGTCAGCAGCGGCTCACCGGCGGCGCTTGACCCCGGCGCCGGGGTCGGACAGGCACGCACGCCGGAGGAGTCGCTTGCCATCCACTCAACCTACGCTCTCGGGCAACGCCCCGGCAGTCCTGTGGAGACTGAGTAGTACCGCACTCGCGGACCGGATATGACTTCAGCCCAGGCGTGCCGAGCAGCCTCGGAGGCCAACGCGATCGACTGAGCTCACCGGCCCAACGGAACTAGAGCGACCGAATCGCCGTGACCACCCGGCCCTGGACCTCGATGTTATCGGGCCGCGTGTAGATCGGGTCCATCGTCGCGTTCATCGGCTGCAGCCGGATCCGGTCACCCTCGTGGAAGAACTTCTTGAGCGTCGTCTCGTTCTCGTCCTTCAACCACACCGCGACCATGTCACCGTCGTCGCAGCTGTTGACCGGCTCGAGGACCACGATGTCGCCGTCGTTGATCAGCGCGTCGATCATCGAGTTGCCGTCCACGAGCAGCGCGAAGACATTGCTGCGCCCGCCGGTCTGGTCCTCGGTCAGCTCGATCGAATCGATCGCGCTCTCAGCGGTCACAGCATCGGGCGGTGTCGGGATCGGGATTCCGGCGGCGATCTTGCCTAGTAGCGGGACCGGGATCGTGCGTCGTCGGCTGCGAGTCGCGCCGCCGAGCAGTTCGATCGCGCGTGATATTTCGCGGTCGCGGCGAATGAAGCCGCGCTCCTCGAGGCGTTTTAGGTTGTAGTCCACGACCGAGGTCGACGAGATGTCACAACCGTGCTGGATATCGCGAATCGACGGCGGGTAGTCGTGCTCGGAGATGAAACTCTCGAGGAAGCAGAAAATGCCCTGCTGCTTCTCAGAAAGTTCTTCGAACTGCGAGTCGGCCACGGCTGTCTCCTCTGCGCCGTCCCGCAGTGCTAATCACCACGGCAGACGGAACGCTGTGCATCCCACCGCACCTCGCCGGATCCGCTAATTTCACCGCCCCTGCGGGGCACGAATCATCGGACACGACACATATGTTCTGTTTCGACCGTAGTCGCACGCGCGGGGCTCCGTCAAGAACAATCCACGTTGCATCCCGGTGCTATCCACAGCGGACACGCTAGGATCTGGAGCGGCTGGCTCGCGATTGGCTTCGCCTCGCCGGCCGACGGACCACTCAGCTCGACAGGTATCAGCAGGCAAGGGACGACCGATGGCAGCCGGACTCGAAGACCTCTTTGGCCAGGAAGCGCCCGGCTCACCCGACGAGGCGGCGGGCGAACTCAAGCGCGCGATGGTCTTCGCGGCGCACCCGGACGACGCTGACTTTGGAGCAGCCGGCACCGCCCACCTGCTCGCTCAGGCAGGCTGGGAGGTCCGCTACGTTGTAACGACCGACGGCTCGAAGGGTTCGGACAACCCCTCGCTCACCTCGGACCAGCTCGTCGCGATGCGGAAGCAAGAGCAGCTGGACGCTGCGGAGTTACTGGGCGTGCAGAGCGTCGGGTTCCTCGGATTCACCGACGGCGAGCTGGTGCGCGACCTCGCGCTGCTCGAGGCAGTCGTGCGCGAGATCCGCGCGTTCCAACCGTTCGCGGTCTACACGCACGATCCGGAGCCGGTGATCATCCGCAACGGGTTCGTGAACCACAGCGATCACCGCGCGACCGGCCTCGCGACGGTCGACGCCGTCTACCCGGCCGCCCGCGACCGCCTCAACTTTCCACAGCAGCTCGACGAGGGCCTCGCCCCGCACAAGGTGCGCGAGCTCTATCTCTGGGGCGCGAACGAGTCGAACTTCGAGGTCGATATCACCGAGGTGGTCGACATGAAGATCGCGTCACTCGTCGCTCACGACAGCCAGTTCGACGTGAACGATGAGTTCCTCAAGCAGATGCGCGAGTTCTGGAGCAACGAGGACGGTCGCTACGTCGAGGAGTTCCGTCGAATCATCCTCTTCCGCTAACCCCGCAGTGGTTCTCTTGGGGGCTGCGCCGTCCGGAGTTCGAGGTAGCTCGGAGCGCCTGGAGTGAGTTGGGAACAATGGAGTTTATTGCGCCTCGGTTCTGTCCGCATTGTGGGACGGCGATCGGTCAACCCGCCGAGGGGGATCAGCCGAGCTGTCCGAGCTGCGAGTTCGTCTGGTACCGCGATCCGAAAGTGGCAGCGGGGGTGCTCGTCTCGAGGGCCATCGGCAGCGGCGACGGGGTGGAGTTGCTGCTCGTGCGGCGGAATCATGCACCGGCGTTCGGGCGCTGGGCGTTTCCCTCGGGCTTCGTTGACGCGGGTGAGGTGGTCGAGTGCGCGGCACTGCGCGAGGTGTTCGAGGAGACCGGGGTAACTGCGAGCCTCGACGGTTTGATCGGGGTGTACTCGGAATCGGGCAACGCGGTCGTGTTCGTCGCATACGCCGGGACGCACGTGTCTGGGGTCGCCGTAGCCGGCGACGAGGCGTTCGAGGTGAGCTGGTTTGGCGCGGACATGCTCCCGGAGTTGGCGTTCCCGCACGACGCCCAGATCGTGGCCGATTGGACTGCCATGCACCGCGCGCGAGGCTGACCTCCGCCGATATCCGCTGATCGAGAGCTTCTGTCAGGTTATGCTCTCCCCGATTCAGGCGCGCTCCACCGCACCCACGCGGCCACATCGCCTGCCAAAGGAGTCTCCCCATGGAAGTCATGTTGCACCTCACAGAGCGCGGCGCTGATCACCACGAAGAGGTGCGTGCGCTGCTCCGAGAGCTGTTGGATGAGTCGGGCCTGAACGACGTTCAGGTCGAAGAGGCGACGATCCGCGCCGACGAAGAAGCGATCGCGATCAAGTGCCTCGGCTCGCCCACGATTCGTATCAACGGCATGGACGTGGAGTACCAGGAGCGAGAGCCCGACGAGACGACCGCCGGCCTCCGCTACTACAACACTCCCGCCGGCTGGAAGTCGATCCCCGAGCGTGGCATGGTCCTCCGCGCGATCAAGCGTGCGAAAGAAACCGAAGCCGCCTCATGAGGGTCTTCGACCCTCGACGACCCTTCGGGCCTCAAGCCGAGGCTCACACCTATGGTCGCGAGTCATCGAAGTGCCATGGAGCGCCCGACGGCCTCCTCCGCGCGTTACGATCGAGCTAATGACCACCGACGGCGACAACACACCCGATCCCACACCTGACGAACCGGCGCCCTCGTTCCGCTCAGCGTTGCGCAGGCTGCGTCGTGCAGCGACCGAGGCGGCCAGCGCGGGCGCCGAAGAGGCACGCAAGCTCGCCGAGACCGCTCGACCCGAGATCGAGCGTCGCGCGCAGCAGGCAAGGGCGGCAGCCGAGGCCGCCCGACCACGTGTCGAGCAGAAAGCGCGCGACGCAGCGGACTACGTTCGCGAGCACCAGGACGAGATCGTTGACGCCTCGAAACGTGGCGCGAGCGTGGCCGCCTCCGGCGCTGCGCGCGCAGTGACGCCCGGTCCGCTCCGCCCTGCGATCGATGCGATGGAGCGCGAGCTGCGCACGCCCGCCGAGTTCCCCGAGGCCGACGAGCCCTCCGAGGAGAGCGTGACAGCCCCCCCCCCCCCTGATTCAGACGCTCCGGACCGCCCATAGCTCAGGCTATTCAGCCAACACCTAGACCCTCGCAGCGAGGCGCGAAGCATCATGACGGGGTCGCAGATTCTCCCATACCGGCGTGCTCTGCGGCTGCTAGGAAGGTCGCGCGGCGCATCAGGATTGCGGCCGCCGCCCAGAGCACAGCCGCCAACAGGAAACCACCGGTGTAGAGGCTGAACGGGATCGAGTACGAATCGGTCAAGTCGAAGAAGAACGTGCCGGCGAGTGGGCCAAGTACCTGGCCACCGAAACTAATCATCGATACGAGACCGGCGATCGCGCCGTAATGCCGCACGCCGAACGCGCGGGTCACCAGCAGCGGCTCCATCATCGGCGCAAAGACACCGCCGAAGCCCCAGAAGATTACCCACGCCACGATTCCCGGCGTGTCCGTATTTGCGACGATGATACCGGTCGCGATCGCCTGTCCGAGCGCCACCGCGACTCCAAGGGCGAACACCCGATCGATCCGGTAGAGCACGAGGCTTAGTGGCGGACGCGCGATCGCACGGATCAGCGCGGCCAACGCGAGCAGGCCTGCACCGCCCTGAACCGCGCGGTTTTCGAAAAAGTCAACGATCAGGTTGTTGACGGCGCCCTGGCCGAGGAAGAACAACGCCATTCCGACGGCCACGAGCCAGAAGACCACGGATCGGAGTGCCTCGGACGAGCTGAAGCCGCCCTCCAGCGCCTCGACATCGGGCTGGCCCTCTACGGCTGGCAACCGGCCGTAGGCGCGTAGTCCGAGGTCGCGCGGGCGGTCAGTGACCAGCAGTATGCCGATACCGTGGAGCACGAGGATTGCGACCCCGCTAACAAACATGGTCTGCTGCCAGCCCCACGTGCTGTCGACCCAGGCCAGCGCCGGTAAGACCACGGCGCCGCCCATCGCGAATCCGGTCGTGACGAGACCCAGCGACCGTTGGCGGCTCCGGCCTTCGAACCAGCGCGTGATCAACCAGTTATAGGGAATCGGTGTCAGGAACGGCCGCGCGAGGCTGACCACGATCCAGCCGATGTAGAACTGCCACAGATTCTCCGAGAACGAGGTGGCGACCAAGCCAACCGGCATCGCAATCGTCCCGACCATGAGTACGCGTCGTGGTCCACCGCGATCGATCACGCCACCGACCCACGGTCCGATCACGGCGAACGCCAACTGGCCGACGGTGAAGGCGCCGAAGAGCGCGGTACGACTGACGTCGAACTCGTCCGGAATCGACGTGATGTAGAGCGCGACGACCCAGAAGGTGGCACCCACGGTCACGGCATTGGTCAAGATTCCGGCGACGACGATCACCCACCCGTAGTGCACGGGCAATCGCTGCACGAGCGTTTGCATAGGACGGGACCACCTGCAAGTCGGAGCGTCGAGGGGGTGATCAAGAATAGGGCTGGGGCGAGGCACGAACTATGCGCCGATCCACGATTGGCGCACGTCCATCACAGCGAACCGCCGCCGCTCTGGTATCGTGCGCCGGGCGAAACGCGCTAAGTAGGGGGCACTGATGAAGGTTGCAGTGGCACTGGGTCGCGAGGCGATCACCGATTGGGACGACGTCTCTACCTGGGCGATCGAATCGGAGAAGCTCGGCGTCGATTGCATCTGGACCGCCGAGGCGTGGGCGCACGACGTGATGACGCCGCTCGCCTACCTCGCGGCGAAGACCGAGAAGATCCATCTCGGCACCAGCATCATGCAGATCGGGACGCGCACACCCTCGCTGGTCGCGATGACGGCGATGACGCTCGACTCGATGTCCAATGGGCGCTTCCGGCTCGGCGTCGGCAGCAGCGGCCCGCAGGTAATCGAGGGGTGGCACGGCATCCCGTTCGCCCGCCCGCTCGCTCGCACGCGCGAGGTGATCGAAATCGTCCAGCGCATCTTCAACGGCGAGAAGCTGAGCTACGACGGCGAGTTCTACCAGCTCCCGCTGCGCGACGGTGGATCCGGCGAGGGCAAGGCGCTGATCCCAGGCGCGCCCTCACCGAAGAACGTCCCGATCTACATCGCCTCGCTCGGCCCGAAGAACCTGCGAATGACCGGCGAAATGGCGGACGGCTGGCTCGGCACCTCGTTCCTCCCAGTGCACGCCGAGCTATTCCTCGGCCCGATCCGCGAGGGCGCCGAAGCGGCCGGCCGCTCGTTCGAGGAGATGGACATCCAGGTCAACGGCACGGTCTGGTTCACCGACGACGTCGAGGCCGCCGCGCAGGCCCTGAAGCCCGGCCTTGCGTTCAGCCTCGGGGCGATGGGCTCGAAGGCCCACAACTTCTACAACGACGCCTACCGCCGCCAGGGCTGGGCTGACGAGGCACTGGAGATCCAGCGCCTCTGGCTCTCCGGCGAGCGCGACGCCGCACGCGCCCGCGTCCCGGACGAGATGGTGCTGGGCGGCAACCTGATCGGCGACGAGGACTCGATCCGCGAACGCCTGCGTGTCTACCGCGACGCAGGTATCACCACCTTCCGCGCCGGGCCACGCGGCTCCAACATGAGCGAACGGCTCGAGACCCTCGGGCGGTTCATGGACATCGTTACGGAAGTGAGCGCCGAGGTACCTGCAGCGACGTAGGGGTTCGGCGGCGAGCCAGCGGGCCCTCGGTCACGCGGGTATCGTTTCCGTTCGTGCCACATTAGTACGATTGTCCCAGGCTGTATATTTCGTACCATATCCGGACTGAAGCGGAGATGGCCCAGCAACAGATCGCTCGCGTCGACCGTCACGGCAGAATCGTAATCCCGGCGGCCTTTCGCCGTGCGCTCGGCCTCGACGATGGCGTTGAAGTCACGGTCGAACCAACGACGGCAGCGTGCGAATTTCAACGCGGGCCGAGGCGATGAGCCGGGCGCAGGAGTACGTCTCGAGGCTGACTGCGGGGACCGACCGGTCGCTCGCTGACGAGTTAATCGCAAAACGTCGCGCCGAGTCCGCGAATGAGTGACCCCGTCCTCGACGCGTCGGCGTTGCTCGCCTGGCTCAACGGGGAGCCGGACGCCGGTCCCGTGGCTGAGGTGCTGGTGACCGGCGCTGCCATCAGCAGCGTAATCTCTCCGAGGTCATCGCAAAGCTCGTCGACGCCGACGGAGCGGAACGCAAAATCCGCGAGGTCCTGGATTCGCTCGATCTGGATGTAGAGACGTTCGATCGGGATGACGTATACGAGACCGGCATTCTGAGGCCAGCAACACTTGCGCTCAGTCTGTCTTTGGGTGATAGAGCTTGTCTTGCCCTGGGAGCTCGCCTGGCGCAGCCGGTCATGACTGCGGACCGCAGCTGGGCTGACGTCAAACTCGGTGTTGAGGTGGTCTTAATCCGCTAGGCCGCCCCGGTGGCGGCCTAGCCCCCGCGGCCGAGCGTGAGACCGAGGACGCCTGCCAGCTCGACGAGCGCGGCGACCGAGGTACCGCCAGCGACCTGCCCGGACTCCATCTCGCCGGCGAGCTGGAGCAGCACGCGGATCGCACCGGGCGTGTCGAGGTCGTTGTCCATCGCGTCCATAAAGGCGTTGCGGAACGGCTCCGCGCGGAGGGCGTCTGGGCCATCGCCGGCACGTTCCGCGGCGCGGCGGAGTAGCGCAGCATTCTCCTCTTCGGCGACGAGCGCCTCCTCGGAAAAGTCGCGGTCGGAGCGATAGTGGGTGGCGAGTAGGAGCAGCCGGATCGCGTCCGGGGTGTGGCCCGCGTTCAGCAGTTCGCTGACCTTCACGAGGTTGCCCAGCGACTTTGACATCTTGACGCCGCCAAGGCCCATCGTACCGTTGTGCACCCAGTAGCGGACGCTCGGGCTCTCGCCGGTCACGCACTCGGTCTGGACGATCTCGCTGTCGTGGTGCGGGAACGCGAGGTCGCGGCCGCCGCCGTGGATGTCGATCTGATCGCCGAGGGTGGTGCGGGCCATCGAGGAACACTCGATGTGCCAACCGGGCCGTCCGGGCCCCCACGGCGAGTCGAAAGTCGCACCTTCGTCACTGGAGGGCTGCCAGAGCAGGAAATCGAGTGCGTCGCGCTTCAGGTGATCCGGTTCGTCAGGCATCGTGTCGGTGCGCGAACCGGTCCGCAGCTCCTCCTGAGTGCGACCAGAGAGACGGCCGAACCACGGTGTGTGCGACCGGTCGAAAAAGACGTAGCCATCGACCTCGTAGGCCTGGCCGTTTGCTACCAACTCCGCGACCATCGCGACGATCTCCGGGATGTTGCCGGACACCCTCGGGAACTGCTCCGGCCGCTGGACGCTGAGCGCGTCCATCTCCTCGAGGTAGATGCGGTGGTTCTGCTCGGTCAGCTCGGCGATCGTGACGCCGAGTTCCTTCGACTTCCGCACCATGTCGTCATCGATGTCGGTAATGTTCTGGACGTGGTGGACCTCGTAGGCGTTGAACTCCAGCCAGCGGCGCAGCGTGTCCTGTGCGACGTAGACGAGCGCGTGCCCCAGGTGGCCGACGTCGTACGGCGTGACGCCACAGACGTACATCCGGGCGACGTCGGGCTCGATCGATTCAAACGGTTCCAACTCGTGGGTGAGTGAGTTGTAGAGGTAAAAGCCCGCGTGAGGTCGCGGCTGGAGGTCGTCGCGGGGAGATTGCAGCAGAGGTCCACTCCTCGGTCGCGAAGCGCGTGCTCTCAGGGCGATCGGTGTCGTGCAGACGGGAATCTTAGCACGCGAAAACGCACCGCCCAGCACGAGGATTCGCCCGCCGACGCGACTGCGGCGGTCCTCGCGTAGACTCCCCGGCAGCGCCGCGTGCATGGTGACGTGCCGGCCACCCGCCTGGTATTCGGAGTCCGACTTGGCCAGACCCTTGCGCGTCGCCCTCCTCCAGTTGGAGGCCCGTGACTTGTCCGATCACGATCGCGCCTTGGGAGAATTGCTGCGCGCGGTCGACGAGGCCGCGCAGCAAGAGCCCGAGCTGATCGTGCTGCCCGAGGCCAGTTACCCCGGCTACTTTCTGCAGTCGCGCGAGGCCTACGAGGACGCGAACGTCCATCCCGACCAGCGGGTGTTGGAGACCCTCAGTGATCGCGCGCAGCAGCACGGTGTGCACCTCGCGGCCGGGCTGGTGCTCCGCTCGGCGGCCGGCCTCGAAAACGCGTGCGTGCTCTTCGATCCAAACGGCCACGAGGTTGGTCGCTACGCCAAGAGCTTCCTCTGGCACTTCGACCGGCGGTGGTTCCAACCCGGTGAGCATTACCCGGTCTTCGAACTGGAATTCCCCCGCGCCGGGACAACTACGGCCGGCGTGCTGATCTGCTCTGATAGCCGCCTGGAGGAGATCCCGCGGGCGTACGCGATCGAAGGCGCGCGGCTGATCATCGACCCCACAGCCTGGGTCTCCGCCGGTCGTGACGTGGACCAGCTCTCCAATCCACAGATCGAGTTCCTGATGCCGGCCCGCGCCGTCGAAAACGGAACTTGGGTGATCTGCGCGGACAAGACCGGCGTCGAGGGCGATTCGATCGTCTACGCCGGGCAATCCGGCGTGATCAACCCGCGAGGCGAGTGGGTCGTGAGAGCCCCCAGCAGCGGTGCCGGAGTCGTGGTGTACGAACTCGACCTCGACGCCGCGCACGGACCACCAGTGACGCGCCGCCCGGAGCTCTACCGAGACCTCGGTACGCCCGCCAACCAATCCGAGGCGGCACGCCTGTCACGTGAAGCGCTGATCGCCGAGGACGCGGCCGCCCGGGTCGGCGCGGCGGCGATCGACGCTTCCCCCTCTGCCGTCGACCTCGTGGTCGCCGCGCGCCACCTCGTGCGCGCGGCGACCACGCAGGACGCGGCGCTGGTGGTGCTGCCAGACCTCGTCGGGGCAGACGCGCGGGCCGTGACCGAGCGCGAAACGCTGCCGCTGCTGGAGGCGCTGGCACGCGAGCGCTCCGCGATGATTGCGGTGCTGCTGGCAGAACGCGATGGCTCGAGTACGTACAAGACGCAGTACCTGATCGATCCCTCGGGGGTGATCGCATCGCACCGGCAGACCCACCTGTCCAAGCGCGAGCGTCAGGCCGGCTTCACCGTAGGAGACGAGCCACCACCCGTCGTGGAGACCATCATCGGACGACTGGGGCTCCTCGCAGGTGTCGAAGGACTCGTCCCGGAACTGGCACAATCGCTGAAATTACGAGGGAGCGAGCTGATCGCCTGGTCAGCCGGCGACATCGGAACGCCACTGCGCACGTTCGCCCGAGCGCGCGCCCTCGAGCATCACTGCTACGTGATTGCGGCTGGCGACACCACCGAGAATGGCGGAGCTTATGTCGTGGCCCCAGCAGGGGCTGTGCTTACAGAAACGCTCCCCGGCCGGACGATGGTAATGACCGCCGATATCAACCGGCTGCTCGCTCGCTGGAACGACATGGCTCCGGGCACGAACCCGATCCACGACCGCGCCGCGCTCCACGCGGGCACGGTCCAGCACGCCAGCAGCTAGCGCCCGACCGTCGGCTCGGCACGTGCCCCCGGACATCGCCTCGACGGTGTCCGGGGCTGCTATCCGTCCCAGAGCTTACGGCGACCCGCGCAGTGCGAGCAGAGGACCAGCGAGACCTTGCGCGGCGGGATCTGCAGCCGATCGAGGATCTGCATTGCCTTCAGGTGGTCGCTGCAGAACCGGAGACGGCAGCGGCCGCACTCGTGCTGCATGCGGGTCTGGCAGCCCTCGATCGCGCAGACCGAGACGCTGTTTGTGCCCCGAACCCGCTCGATCCAATCGCGATGGGACTCGACGTCGTCGAGCTTCGCGCAGCACTTCGCGCGGTTGCAAACCTCGAGGTAGTCGTCGCCGTGAACGCCGTGGGCGTTGCAGAACGGCGCGCCACAGTAGACGCACTGGCCACCAGCCTCGGCGCCGCAGGAGCCGCGAAAGAAGCCCTTACTGAACGAACAATCAGCATCAACCCGAATCATGAGAGCGATCCTCAACACCTGAGACAGCGTGTCCATGTTGGCACGAAGTAAGGGTCGCCGTGTGCGGGGAGTTACCAACAGTCGCCAGACTGCGGTTAACGGAGCAGCAACGCCCCGGTCGCGGTCCCTACGTCCAACACGTCTGCCAGGGTCCCTCGCTCGACATCGATCGCCGCGACACCGCCACCGATCACATCGATCACGTAGAGCCGGTCGCCGCTCCAATTGAATTCGAGGCCGTCTGGAACGCCGGGGACCGCGACCCGCCGGATCGTCCCGTCTCTACCGACAAAGGCATACGACACCAGCAGCACCGCCTCAGGCGGGACGGGGACGGAAACGATGTCTTCCTCAGGCGTCGTATCGATCAGTTCGGGATTGAGGAGTTGCGACAGATTCGGCGGCAGCGCAGCGTTATAGACGAACAGGCTCGCGCCAAAGTCGCGGACCTCGAACAGCCGGACGTAGCGATCGCCGACGCTGTTGCCCTGGGTCACAACCTCGGGATCATCGGAACTACCGCAGGCAGCGGCGAGAAACAGCGACAGGACCGCGACGAGTGGGAGCCGCCGGCGACGCACAGGCGGGCCTCTCGATTTATGGGAGCGGGAATCTTAGCACTGGGACAAGTTGCCAGAGGTACCCGGTGTCTCACCTATCGAGGGGAACCGGCTCGACGGCCCCGAGGAAAACAGCGGCCAGATGGAACGGGTTCGATGGGGTGGGTGAGGGGACTTGAACCCCCGATCTCCAGGGCCACAACCTGGCGCCTTAACCACTAGGCCACACCCACCATCGATGGCACGCCGAGGGCGAGGCCGCCCGGCGCGGCGCAGATTGTAGCATCGTGAGGGGGCCGCGACTACGGGATCAGAGTGATAGCACATAGCGGCTGGGTCCAGCGCGCGCCCGTCGTAGCTGATGCCGAGGCGCAGCTGCGCCTGACCGCCCGGTGCCTCTGGGAGCGAGCCGAGCAGATCACCGCGGCAGATCGAGTCGCCAACCGCGTACTCGACGTCACCGAGTCCGAAGAGCGACGAGCGCCAACCGTTGCCGTGATCGAGCAGCACCGACTGGAAACCACCGATCTGGTCGACCGAGACAACCTGTCCCGCTAACGGCGCCCGGACCTCAGCCCCGCCCGCAGCGAAGTAGCCGGGCCACGTCTCGCCGTTGCGGCTGGAGTTGGCCCCGGCGGCGCGCTGAGCACGCCGCCGGGGCCAACTCCAGCCGAATACCGCCACCTCGGATGGGCACGCCGGGTCGTACTGGAGAGCGTCGTTCCGGACGATCGCGTTGAGGTACTGTCTTGTTTCCTCGGGCAGCGCCTGCTCCCATTGGTCTCCGTGGGCCTCGACGAGTTAGCGCATACGACCAAGACCCGCGTTATACGAAGCCATCGCCTTGCGGACGTCGCCGTCCCACGCCGTGAGGTAGTGACGCATCGTCTCGACTCCCGCCATCAGCCCGGCGGCCGGGTCAGCGCGATCAACCGTCGGGTAATACTGCGGCATCAGCTGCGCGATGCCCTCGGCGCCGGCGCTCGACCGGCGAGCACCGAAGACCACATCGGGCGCGAATCCGGACTCCTGCGAAATCTGGCGCTCAAAGAGCGAGCCGCAGCCGGGGCCAATCACCTCTTCCGCAGTCTGGCGAGCCATCGCCGGCCAGCCGTACGGGTCGGCAACGTCACCAGTCGCGTACCGAGACGAGAGGGCGTCCGCGTCGATCGGGAGCTGAATCGAACTCGCCTCGACGGACGGCAGAGTCGCCGAGAGCGGAATCGAGCGAGGCGGTGGCGAGAAGAGCGCGCCACCGCCTCGGAACAAGGCAATCTCAGCACGCACGCACGAGATCTCGCTGCGCGGCCGATCAAGAGCACGCGTCAGCACCGCAGCGAACTGCTCGATATTCGGGGACATCGGACGTGCGCCGGCAGCCTCCGCTACGCGAGGCTCGCTCGAGCCGCCAATCGAATCGATGGCAATCGCACCACCTGTGGATGCGATTGCAGACTATTCTGGACAGGCAACGGTCTGAATGAGGGAGTACCCGCGATTGACCGGAGGGCGGGTTGTTAGCCCTCCCCGCCCAACAAGCGGTACTTGCCACGGTGGAACAGCAACGGCTCGGCGTCCTCGCCGAACCCCACGTCGAGTGCTTCGCCGATGAAGAGCGTGTGGTCGCCACCGACGACGGCCTCCATGATGCGGCATTCGGCAAAGCCGATCGTTCCCTCCAGGAGCGGCACGCCGCTGACGCCAATGCGGAATGGAAATCCGCCCATCGGCTCCTCGGGGTCGCCATGGCTCGCGAACAGATCGGATTGGGGGCGTTGATCCGACGCGAGGATGTTCACGCCGAACGATTCAGCACGCTGGAACAACTCGTGCATCGTCCCGGCGGTCTGCACGCTCACCACGACAAGTGGGGGATCGAGCGACAGCGACATCACCGCGTTGGCGGTCATCCCGCGCGGGTCACCGTCCACGTTCAGCGTGACGACCGTCACACCGGTCGCGAACGTGCCCATCACGTCACGAAATGTTCGTTGATCCACAGCAGCCGGTTCGGTCATGGCGCGCCCCTCGTCATGCCGCTCACGCGACAGTGGCCGCACCTTACAAGTACGAGCGGTTGGGCGACTAGCCGCCAGCCGCCTCGGCGGGCTTTCGTGCGGGTCGACCGCGGTAATCGATCAGGTTGGTCATCACCCGCCTGCGGCGGGTGATGCAGTTGATACAGACCTGGACATTGCGCAGGCGTGCTGGCTCCGGGGTCACGCGGAAAATGGGCATCGCCGTAGACGAACGCGCCTTGGGAGTACTGGATCTGTGCCTGCTGACCCAGTGTCAGCAGGCACAGATCGCAACTGCGGTAGTTGTGCGTGCCGCTCACAGCGCCCCCTGCGCCGCAGTGGCAGCCTGCCACCGAACCGCGAACTCCTGCTCGAAGTACTCGGCGCAGGTGCGGCACAGCAAGTACTGGACGAGTCCGTCCGGGGCAGCGTGCGAGTTGCCCTGGTTGTCGATCACGAATTGTTTGAACGTCACGCCAACCAGATCGGCCTGCATGCGGTAGGCGCAGGCGGCACAGGGGATCGAGAGCACCATGGTGAGACTCCTCAACCTGATAGTTGGCAGCGAATCGTCAGACTGATCGGGACTCCTCCTGATACTGCGTGCAGCGGGATCACTCCGACCGCTTGGTACGATCGGGTGCCCGAGCGCAGCCTGATCGGAATGCCCATGCAGTGCCCACGTGATGGCACCACCCTCCTGGAAGAGCGGATGCACGGCATCGAGGTCGATCATTGCCCGACCTGCAACGGTCGCTGGCTCGATCACCACCAGCTCGACGAGCTGGAATCCACCCGGACCAAGGACGACGGCCACCGCAGCGGGATGATCGACTACGCCCGACGCGACTCTGAGCTGACGTGCCCCGTCTGCAGCGAGGACATGACCGCCTTCAACTACCGCGCCTACGACCTGGAACTCGACACCTGCGAGCAAGAGCACGGGTTCTGGCTCGATACCGGGGAAGAAGGACGAGTCCGCGACATCATCGATGACCGGATCCGCGGCCGGGACCGCGCCGTCAAGGCCGAGGCCGCCTGGGACAACTTCCTGGAAGGCGTCGGTGGCGGCGGCATGTGGGACAGCGTCCGCGGATTCTTCGGCGGGCGCCGCCGCTAGCCGATCGCAGCCGTTAACTCACCGCCCGTAAGCTGAGGGCCTGCCAGCCACGAGATACGATCGCTGCGCGAGCGAGGACGGCCGTGAATGCTGGGTGGCGGGAGTGCGTGGGGGTCGAACCCACCCAGGACTACGACGTAGCCCCACAACGGTTTTGAAGACCGCGCGCAACACCGGTCACGATCCACTCCCACCGCGAAGTCTACAGTTGAACCTCGTTCGCAGCCCTGCCACCGGCCGAGATCACGGCGTGCCCGACTGATCACGTGACGCGATCGCTGCTCGCTGTGGGCCCGAGGTCGGCTACGATGGCGCCTTCAACAACAACTGCCCGCGGCTAAACGGGAGCACACGTGACGATCGACCGTCCATCGGACGATGATCTCGCTCAGGCATCGCCTGAGAGCATCGCGAAAATGACGAAGTTCGTTGAGAACTTCGCGCCGAAGAGCGGCAGCTACCTCCACCCCCAGCGTGAGATCACCGACTTCCTGGTGATCGGCCTCGCGAAGAACATCGATGAGGTGGGCAAGCCGCTCTGCCCCTGCATGTTCTTCGAGGACAAAGAGGCGGAAATCGAGAAGAAATTCTGGATCTGCCCCTGCGAGGAAATGCAGCGCTGGAAATACTGCCACTGACTGCTGTTCTGCGACGAGGAAGGTCTTCCCGTCACCGAACACCTGCCCGAGGACCACGAAGGTCGCGAGGCATACGGCGATCGTAAAGATCCGCACCCCGACAAGGGGCGCGCGCTGACGCGGCTCGAGGAGAAGCAAGGACGACGGATCGAGAAGGGCGTACGCGCCGAGGACAGCACAGCCCCTGCAGAGACGCAGGACGAGGCGAAGCCGCCGAACGGCGGTGGGCCGACCGACGAGCCGCGCAACATCATCTAGCGGCGCCCTCGAGGGTCAGCACACGAAGAAGGGGCGGTCCACGGGACCGCCCCTTCTTCGTGTGCTGACCTATGTCTTCAGTTTCGGAGAACCTGGGCTAGACGAGCGCCTCGTCGAGGTGCTTGGCCAGGTCGCTCTTCGGCCGGAAGCCGACAACCTGACCGATCTGCTCGCCGCCCTTGAAGATCAGCAGCGTCGGGATCGAGCGGATGCCGTACTTGCCGGACACCAACGGGTTCTCGTCGGTGTTCAGCTTCACGAACTTCACCTTGCCGTCGTAGTCGTCGGAGAGCTCCTCCACGACCGGTGCAACCATGCGACACGGACCACACCAGGGGGCCCAGAAGTCCACGAGTACCGGGACGTCAGACTCAATGACATCTGTCTCAAAGGTACTGTCGCTCGTGTCAGTGGGGTGTGCCATTGCCCATCCTTCCAGATCGGGGTATTCGCGGCGGGTGAGCTTGGATCAGCGTTCTTCGTTGACATTCCCGCACCACAGGTCTAAATTATACATACCCCGGTGGGGTATGTCAACCCAGTACCGGGTAGGGGTTTAGTAGCCTCGATCACGCTGTAGAGAAGGGCCCGAGATGAGCGATCAACCGACCGGCGAGCAGATTCGCGCGCGGTTGCGACGTATCGAAGGCCAGGTCCGCGGCATCGGCAAGATGCTGGAGGATGACCGCTCCTGTGAGGACCTAATCACGCAGCTGATGGCTGTGCGATCGAGCGTCGACACGGTCGGTGCACTCGTCCTCGACGAGCACCTTGGTACGTGCCTCGACGGCACAGAGAATCCGGTCGAGTCGCTGCGCGAATCAATGCGACTGTGGTGGCGGTTCGCTCCGGCGGCCGGTGGTGCGGGCGCAGCGCCGACCTCGGTCGGCGCGCAGGACCCCGTCCCGGCGTTCGACTAGCCGTCCCCGCGTTCGACTAGGCTCCGCCTGCATCCTCCGCGAGCCGCGCAGTGTCGGCGGTCGTATCTCGCTGGTCAGCGTCGGCGCCGAGCGCGGCGCGCACCTCGTCGAGCACGCCCTGCCGGTCAGCCTCCTCGGCGCTGCGAATCGCATTCGCGATCGCTCCGACATCACTCCGCCCGTGACCGATGAAGACCTTGCCGTTGACCCCCAGCAGTGGCGCAGCGCCGTAACGGCGGTAGTCCATCCGGCCGCGGACCTCGCGCAGCGCGGGGAGTAGCAGCGCTCCTCCCAGGCGACCACGGATCGATGACGTGGCCTCACGCCGCATCACATCGAACATCATCTGGACTGTGCCTTCGATCAGCTTCAGGGCGGTGTTCCCGGTGAACCCGTCCGTCACCACCACCTGGTACTCGCCGGTGATGACATCGCCGCCCTCGATGTTTCCGATGAAGTTGACGCCGGGTGTCTCCCGCAGCAGCGCGTGCGCCTCGACGATCAGCGCCGAGCCTTTCGAGGCTTCCTCACCGATCGAAAGCAGTCCGACGCGTGGGGTGTCATATCCGTACATCGCGCGCATGTATGCCGCCCCCATCTCCGCGAACTGGCGCAGATGGCTGGGGCGCGCTTCGGCGTTGGCCCCGCCATCAAGCACCAGCGACGGGCCACCCGGCGTTGGGAGCAGCACTGCCAAGCCGGGACGTTCGACGCCGCGGATCCGTCCTAGGACGAGGAGCGCTCCGGCGAGCATCGCACCGGTATTCCCCATCGAAACGAACGCCTGAGCGTCGTCACTCTTCACGAGTTCCATACCGACCCAGATCGACGAGTCGCGGTGGCGACGCACTTCGCGCGCCACCTGCTCCCCCATGCCGATTGCGTCTGCGGCGTGAGCGATCGGGATCGTCGACGAAGTCGCGCCCTGGCGGACCAACTCGGCGCTCAGCACCGCCTCGTCGCCGACGAGCAATACTTCGAGGCCATTCGAGGCCGCCTCGAGAGCGCCTGCGACGGTCGCCTCCGGCCCAAGGTCGCCGCCCATCCCATCCAGCGCGATTACGCTCAAGAGCCATCCTCCTCGGGCGTGAACACCACGATCAACCGGTGGTCCCCGTCATCGAACGGGCTCATCTCGTAGTCGCCCCACACCGCCGAGGCTGCAAGGCCGGCGAGCGCGCCGGCCAACTCCAGCTCGCCGGGCGTCGTTGTACGCAGGTCGAACTGCGCCGTCACCCGTCGCAGCGGCGCCTCGGGCGTCTGGATATCGAAGTGCCAGGTCACCGACCGCGTCGAGCTGGATGGATGGGCCTCAACGTTGACGAACTTCGACACCAGTGCCGGCGGCGCGTCTGGGCGTTCCCAGTTCCGGGTCCAGTGCTCGATCAACGGCTGCGGGCCCGGTGCGAAATCGTCCGGGAGCGGCGCCTCGACATCGACAACAGCGAGGCCGCCCGGCGCGAGGTGCCGCCTGACTGAGTCAAACGCGGCGCGCAGATCGTCGAGTTCCTCCATGTGCTGCAATCCGCCGAGCGGAACGAGCACTAACGGGAACTGCCGACCGAGCTCCAGCGTGCGCAGGTCGGCATGCACCCACTCCGGACCGTTCGAGCTGACCCGGGCTCGAGCAATGTCGAGCATCGCTTCGCTGATATCGACGCCAACGACCTCGTGACCCTCAGCCGCGAGGGCAAGCGCCACTCGGCCAGTGCCGCTTCCCAGCTCGAGTACGGGTCCCTCGGCGCGAGCAGCCAGTTCAACGTAAAGCGCGATGTCAGCGTCGTAGCCCTCGAGATCGAGAGCGTAGAACGGCGCGACCGCGACAAACGGGTCGCCGGCAGATTGCGGCGCGGGTGCGGCGGGGGTCACCAAGTGATGCTAGGAGTCGGCGTCCACCGCGGTCAACGTCTCGCGCACCGATCGCGCTTGTCAACGAGGTTAGTGCCGAACCAGCATGCCCCGATGACCTCGTCGATCGACCTCGCCAGCTTCGTCCGCGCGGTACCGGATTTCCCGCAGCCCGGGATCTTGTTCCGAGATGTCACGCCGCTCCTCCACGATCCGGTCGCCTTTGCTTCAGCGAACGATCGACTCGCCGAGCTCGCCCGTGGCTGAAACGCGACGCTGGTCGCAGGCATTGAGGCCCGTGGCTTCCTCTTCGGTGTCCCCGTCACGGAGCGGCTGAGCTCGCCGTTCGTACCGGTGCGGAAGCCGGGCAAGCTCCCTGCAGACCGTGCTTCGGTGTTCTACGAGCTGGAATACGGGAGCGATTCGCTCGAACTGCACCGCGATCCGTCGGTCGCCGACCATCGCGTCGTGATCGTCGATGACCTACTCGCGACCGGCGGCACCATTGCGGGCCTCGCCTTTGTCATCGAGCTCGAGGGCCGGCCACAGGGTCGCCCGGCCCTCGAGGCGCTCCTCCACTACAAACCCTGATGTCGGCGGAACTAGCGGGAAACACCGACGCCGAACACTCGTCAGAACACCTGTTCTTCAGATACGATCGTCTCCCCTGGCGGGGCAGGTTCGGGAGGCGCCGTGACGCTGCGTCGGGCGAGCAACGTGGATGTCGATTTTGAGCACAGCTGGCTCGGACGCTTGCGCAGCGCCGAAATTCAGGCAACCCGCAGCATCGCATTCACCCTTGATCGCCACGCGTGGCTCGCGCTCGACACCAGCGCTGAGCCGATTGCCGCGGGCGTCGATGGCACCCGCACCCTCTGGTACACCTCCGCAGGCTGGTTCTGGGAAGACGACGGACTCGATGCTGAAGCGGTCGCGCTGCTCGTCTGGGATCGAACGCGCCGCCGAGACAGTCAGATCGAGCGGCTACGCGAGATCCGCGCTCGCGAGGAGCAAGCCGTGGGCGCCCGCCGTGAGCGCATCCCACCCGAGACCCGCGCCTTTGTCTGGGAACGTGACGAGGGCCTCTGTGTCGCGTGCAGCGTCGAGGAAGACCTGCAATTCGACCATGTGATCCCGGTCGCGCGGGGTGGCGGGAATTCGGCGGAGAATCTGCAAATCCTCTGCGGAACCTGCAATCGACAGAAGAGCGACAAGATCGCCTGACGGCAATCTCTCCGGCCAGCGCGGCAGCTACGCCGATGAACCCAGCCTTCCGGGTATCCTCAGCACGGTCGCGCGGTGATCGACTGCGCGTGATAAGACGAAAGCGTCACCATGACGGCTGACCACTCCGACACCCTGCCCATCCACGCCGAAATTGGCGTGATCGGCGGCACCGGCTTCTATCAGATGGACGGTCTGACTGAGGTTTCTCGTGTCCACCTCGACACGCCGTTCGGTACGCCCAGTTCCGCGATCACGATCGGCACGCTGCAGGACCGGCGTGTCGCCTTCATCTCTCGTCACGACGAGGGGCATCGCATCCTGCCCTTGGAGCTTCCCGCACTCGCCAACATCTATGCGTTCAAGTCGATCAGCGTTCAGCAGGTGATGACCGTCCCGGCGGTGGGCTCACTGCGCGAGGAGATGGCGCCGCGTCACACGGTGATCCCGGACCAATTGATCGACCGCACCCGAGGTCGCCGCTCGACCTTCTTCGGCGAAGGCGCCATCGCCCACGTCGGCTGCGCCGATCCGTTCGACGAGACGCTCTCCGAAGCGCTGGCAGCCGGCGCGGACGCCTCGGATATCACGACCCATCAAGGCGGCACGCTGGTGGTGATGGACGCCCCCACTTTCTCAACGAGGGCGGAGTCCCGCCTCTATCGATCGTGGGACGCGTCGATCATCGGGATGACCGCGCTCCCCGAGGCGAAGTTCGCCCGCGAAGCGGAGCTTTGCTACGCCTCGCTCTGCTTCGTCACGGACTACGACGTCTGGTACGAGACTGAAGCGGACGTCAGATCCGAGCTCATCCTCAGCAACTTGCACGCAAACGCGGAACACGCGAAGACCACAGTCGGGCAGCGCGCGATCGCCTCGCTCGATCGCACGCTGCCCGGCTGTGAGTGCCGGTCTGCCCTCGCGGGGGCGCTAATCACGCCGAAGGAACTGGTGCCGGTCGCGACGCGACGGCAGCTCAACTTGCTCACGGAGCGGTACTGGGGGCCGGCGTGACCGACACGCTCGAGCGACAGCAGCAGACCGGCGATGCCACGCCCCTCGACTACTCGGTACGCGAGGAACGCAGCACGCGTGTGATCGAGGGGGCGCTCTCTGAAGACCGTGCGCTGGCCGCCTACGCCCTGGGTCACCTCGAACCGGGCCTACACCACACTGCGGAGTTCTACGTTGCTGAGGGGCCCGCAGGGCGCGGCGTGGTGATGCACGCCCACGGCATGGGCCAAACCACAGTGGTGATCGGGGCAACCGAGGCGATCGACGCGATTATGTCGATCCACCCCGGTGCGCGGCGGTCATACCTCTCGACGGCGACGCCAGAGCAGTTGCAGCGGCTCAGCCGGCGGTTCCGCATCACGGACGAACTGCCGATGCGACGCATGGCGACGACGCGTGCCTCGTTCGAGCCGGTCGAGGGCGAAGTGCGACGCCTCAGTGGCCACGATGTCGGCCGGATGAACGCGCTCTACGCGTCGGACGGTGCGCCGAGCCTCTATCGGGCGGAAACAGTCAATCAAGCGGTCTATTTTGGAGTGTTCGATGGTCAGCGACTGGCCGCGGTCGCGGGGTCGCACGTAGTCGCCCCAAATGCCTCAATCGCAGTGGTAGGGAATGTCTTCACGGCGGCCGACTATCGGGGGTGCGGTCTCGCTACGCGGACGACCTCGGCAGTGACCGAGGCGTTGCTGACGCGCGGCTGTGCTGACGTAATACTAACAGTCGATCCGATGAATACTCCCGCAGTTCGAGCGTACGAACGGCTTGGCTACGTATTCGGATCCGAGGTCGTGGAGGCGCGATTGCAGCGCACCGACCTCCTCGGAATCGGCCCGGCGCTCAGACGACGGGCTGCGCGGCGACGAGGACGTTACCTCCAGCCGCCAAGGCAAGAGATCGTACCGTGGCCCGGTGGCCGCGCATAGCAGCAGGGACTCAGATATGACGACGAGCACTCCTTCGGACATCGAAGGCGATATCGCCAACGCCGGGCTCGCCCGACACGGTGTCACCCGCATCGAATGGGCCGCGCGCGAGATGCCGGTCATTCGCCAGGTGCGTGAACGCTTCAAGCGCGAACGACCGCTGGAAGGCATCCGCGTCGCTGGCTGCCTCCACGTCACCACCGAGACGGCAAACCTGATGATCGCGCTCAAAGACGCGGGTGCGGACGTGCGCCTCGCCGCTTCGAACCCGCTGTCAACGCAGGACGATGTCGCAGCCGCGCTCACAACCGAGTACGGCATCCCGACGTACGCGATCAAGGGTGAAGACAACGGCACGTACCACCAGCACCTCGAACAGGTGCTGGACTTCAACCCGCAGCTCACGATGGACGACGGCGCCGACCTCGTCGCGCTCTTGCACACCTCGCAGAGCAACCGGCTGGAGCACCTGGTCGGCGGTACCGAGGAGACAACCACCGGCGTCATCCGCCTCCGTGCACTCGCAGCCGAAGACAAGCTGAAGTACCCAATCGTCGCGGTGAACGACGCCGACACGAAGCACTTCTTCGACAACCGCTACGGAACGGGTCAGTCGACCCTCGATGGGGTCATCCGCGCGACCAACGTGCTCATCGCGGGCAAGGCCTTCGTCGTCGCTGGCTATGGCTGGTGCGGCAAGGGCCTCGCGAGTCGAGCGCGCGGCATGGGTGCCCAGGTGATCGTGACCGAGGTCAACCCGATGCGCGCCCTCGAAGCGGTGATGGACGGCTTCCGCGTCATGCCGATGGCCGAGGCTGCCCGTGAGGGTGACATCTTCGTCACGGTGACCGGCGATGTGAACGTGATCGACACGATAGCCTTTGAGCGCATGAAGTCCGGCGCGATTGTGGCCAACTCTGGCCACTTCGACTCCGAGATCAACCTGCCCGCCCTCGCCGGGATGACCGAGGTGAAGCAGACCCTGCGCGAGTTCGTCGAGGAGTACACGCTGCTCGATGGTCGCCGCATTGTCGTCCTCGCCGAGGGACGGCTCGTGAACCTCGGTGCGGCCGAGGGGCACCCGGCTTCGGTCATGGACATGTCGTTCGCGAACCAAGCGCTGAGCCTGGAATACGTCGCGCTGCAGCACCAGAACATGAAGCCCGACGTCTACGACGTCCCCCGCGAAATCGATGACGGCGTCGCCAAAATGAAGCTCGACGCGATGGGCATCAACATCGACACGCTGACTGAAGAGCAGGAGCGCTACCTGAACTCCTGGGAGCTCGGAACCTAGAGTCGCCCTGCCTGTTGCCGCGTTCGCTGAGAGGACCCCACATGACCACATCATTCATCAACTCGCCCTCGTTCCAGTTCACCAGCGAATCGGTGACCGAGGGGCATCCTGACAAGCTGTGCGACCAAGTGTCGGACGCGGTGCTCGACGCGCTGCTGGCGCAGGATCCTGAGTCGCGCGTGGCTTGCGAAACCGCAACGACAACCGGCACCGTCTGGGTGTTCGGCGAGATCTCGACTAATGCCTACATCGACATAGAAGAGATCGTGCGCAGGACGGTGCGCGACATCGGGTACACCGGCTCCGAGATCGGCTTCGACGCCGACACCTGTGGCGTGCTGACGTCGATCAAGGAGCAGTCGAGCGACATCGCCCAGGGCGTTAATCGGGCGATCGAGGCGCGCGAGCGTGACGGCGAAGTCGAAGACTACGATCTGGCAGGCGCGGGCGACCAGGGGATGATGATCGGCTTCGCTTGCACCGAGACGCCGGAGCTGATGCCGCTCACGGCATCACTCTCACAGGCGCTCACGCGGCGCCTGACCGAGGTACGCCGCAGTGGCGAGCTTCCGCACCTCCGCCCCGATGGCAAGTCACAGGTCACCGTTGAGTACGCCTACGGCGCTCCCAAGCGCATCTCCGCCGTGGTGGTGTCGTCGCAGCACGCCGCCGAGGTGTCAGAGAGCGTCCTCCGACGCGACATCGAGCAGCACGTGATCCGCGCGATCTGTCCGGCCGACCTGCTCGACGACGAGACGAAGATTTACGTGAACCCGACCGGTCGGTTCGTCACCGGCGGCCCGATGGGCGACGCCGGCCTGACCGGCCGCAAGATCATCGTGGACACCTACGGCGGCGTCGCCCGCCACGGCGGCGGCGCCTTCAGCGGCAAGGACCCCTCGAAGGTTGACCGCTCCGCGGCGTACGCCGCCCGCCACGTCGCGAAGAACATCGTCGCAGCCGGCCTCGCCGACCGCTTCGAGCTACAGGTCTCCTACGCGATCGGCGTGTCACAGCCGACCTCGATCGCCTTCGAGACCTTCGGTACGGAACACGTGGATCCCGAGGTAATCAACCAGCTCATCCAGAAGCACTTCGACCTCCGTCCGGCGGCGATCATCGAGCGTTTCGACCTCAAGCGGCCGATCTACCAGCAGACGGCCGCTTACGGGCACTTCGGGCGCAACGACCTCGACCTACCATGGGAGCACACCGACGTCGCAGCGACGCTGCGTTCCGAGGCCAGCCTCTCGCCGGAAGCGGTAGCGGACGGCGACTAGGCGCTCCCGTCTCTCTGAGCTTGGACGGCCGTCTCCGGAGCACCTAGAATCAAGGCTGTGCGTGCGATCGTTCTTGTTGGCGGTCAGGGGATCCGGTTGCGACCACTCACGTGGCGCTCCCCAAAGGCGCTCGTCCCGGTCCTCAACCGCCCGTTGCTGGAACACTTGCTGCTCCACCTCAAACGACACTCGATCACGCGCATCACCCTCGCGATGACGCAGCCCAACAGCGAGATTCGCGAGGCGTTCGGCAAAGGCCAGGCGCTCGGCATTGAGCTTGAGTACGCCTACGAGGACACACCGCTCGGATCAGGCGGCGCGATTGCCAGCGTCGCGCAGGGATGGGACGAGCCGTTCCTAGTCGCCAACGGCGACATCATCACCGACCTCGAACTCACCGCCATGTACGCCGCCCACCGAGCGCACGGCGCCGAGCTCTCCATGCACCTGCACGAGGTTGACGATCCCTCGCAATTCGGCGTCGCCGTGACCGCCGAGGACGGGCGCATCACGCGCTTCGTTGAGAAGCCTCCGGCGGAGTCCGCGCCCTCGAACCTCATCAACGCAGGCAACTGGTTGTTCGAGCCCTCGATTGTGAGCGAGCTCAACCCGACCGAGTTCAACCGCGTCGAGGACGGCCTGTTCCCCTCGATGTGCGAAGCGAACCGGCCGATCTACGGCTTCAGCAGCCCCAGCTATTGGCGCGACATCGGCAATTCCGAGGCACTCAGACTCGTCAACCTCGAGCTAGTCGAGGACGCGATCCCGGGCCGCGTCCCCGACGACACAAACGGCGTGCTGCTAGGCGATGGTGTCAGCATCGCCGACGACGCGACCGTGCCGCGACCGATGGTGATCGGGCGCGGCACGACGATCGGCATCGGCGCGCAACTGCGTAATTCTGTGATTTGGGACGGCGTCACGGTCGAGCGAGACGCCCAGGTGCGCGACGCCCAATGGTTGGGCCGTTA
>Ga0114999_10001584_pt1 | contig 31396 bp, 25 predicted proteins | sample ArcticOcean_MG_C_3_FD_89820 | JGI IMG/M metagenome (GOLD analysis project Ga0114999, IMG submission 89820) | Marine microbial communities from western Arctic Ocean - ArcticOcean_MG_CB8_126 | ecosystem: Environmental > Aquatic > Marine > Oceanic | place: Arctic Ocean: Canada Basin | collected...
AGCATTACGCTTCCGATTTGAGACGAAGACCACGTATGCTTCCAGCAGTTCGTGAACGTAATGGAAGGGAATCAATACGGAAGCGTAATGCTTGTCCGTTCTTGCTGACCATTAAAGCATCTTGATCATCTGAAGCGTATTGAGCAGTCACTAATTCATCTTTGGGTTTGATCTTCATCGCTATGACCCCAGATTTGCGGATATTCTGTAAGCTGCTTAAAGGCATTCGCTTGATTTGGCCTTTCTGGGTGGCAAGTAATAAATTACCGGACTCACTAAGTGAGGGAACTGCAAGCAGCGCTTGGACGCGCTCTTGGCCGGTCATTGCTATTAAGTTTACTAACGGTACGCCGCGGGTGGTTCGAGAGACATCTGGTGGCAAATCAAATGCTCGAAGGGCATAAACACGTCCTAGGTTAGTGAAAAAAAGCAAAGTGTCATGAGTGTCGGCGACGATCAGTTGTTCGACAATGTCATCATCACGGGTGGTCATGCCGCGCACCCCCTTGCCGCCACGTCGCTGCTGATGGTAAGTGTCCCCAGGGATCCTTTTTATATATTGGCGCCGACTGAGAGTTACTACGATTTGCTGATGTATTTCGAGATCTTCGCGAGTTTGTTCGATAGCGCCATCAATAATTTTTGTGCGCCTTCGATCTCCAAACTGTTTCTTTAGGGCTCTAGTTTCCTCCGATACAGTCTCCAAGACTCTTTGTTGGCTTGCCAGTAATGCTTCAAGGTCCTGAATAGTTTTAACGAGTGCTTCGTGTTCGTCTATTATGCGCTGGCTTTCTAAAGCTGCTAGGCGACGGAGTTGCATGTCTAGGATACCTTGCGCTTGCTCTCTACTAAGGGTCAACGAGGTCATTAAGCTTTCCCGTGCAGCGTCAGCATCGTCAGCGTTCCTTATTAGGGATATAACTGTGTCTATGTCTTGTAACGCTATTAGCAATCCCTCAAGCAAGTGAGCCCTATCTTTGGCTCGGGACAGTTGGTATTCAGATCGTCGTCTAATAACGTCAACCCGAAAGTCAATGTAATGCTGGAGAGCTTGCTTTATTGTCAGTATCTGAGGCTGTCCGTCCACAAGCGCAATCATGTTGATATGAAATGCTGATTGCATAGCCGTGCGCTTATAAAGATTGCTAATGACTTTTTGAGGTTGAGCGTCTCTTCTTAACTCAACTACAATCCGCATGCCGTCACGATCAGATTCATCTCTGATTTCGGAGGCACCCTCTAATCTTCGTTCTTTTATTAGTCCAGCTATTCTCGAGACAAGATCGGCCTTATTTATTTGGTAAGGGAGTTCACTCACAATTACAGCATATCGGTTGTTGCGAAGTTCTTCGATCGTTGCTGTGGCCCGGACAACGACTTTCCCGCGTCCAGTTGCAAAAGCACTTCTTATCCCTTCACTCCCTCCAACTATTGAACCTCCGGTGGGGAAATCAGGTCCTTTTATGTATTTCAGCAAATCTTCGATCGTTGCAGCTGGGTTTTCTATTAAATGGTCAATCCCAGAGCAAATTTCCGAAAGATTATGAGGAGGAATGTTTGTTGCCATACCAACTGCTATGCCAGATGCTCCGTTTACGAGGAGGTTTGGCACTCGCGATGGAAGAACCGTGGGTTCCTGCATTGAGTTATCAAAATTCCCAATAAACGGTACGGTATCCTGGTCAATGTCGATGATTAGTTGCATCGCAATTGTTTGAAGACGTGCTTCAGTGTAGCGCATCGCAGCAGCAGGATCATTGTCAACGCTGCCGAAGTTGCCTTGTCCCTCGACTAGGGGATAACGGAGGCTCCAGTCTTGGGCTAGGCGGACCATTGCCTCGTATACAGGCGCATCGCCATGAGGATGGTATTTGCCCATAACCTCACCCACGATACGAGCACTTTTTCGGAATTGTGAATTGGGACCTATACCCATCTCTTGCATAGCGTGTAGGATGCGTCTTTGTACTGGCTTTAATCCGTCTCTTACGTCGGGTAAAGCCCTAGATACTATGACACTCATAGCATAGTCTAGGTAAGAGTTTCTCATCTCATCTTCGATGTTTACGGGAACTATGTTACCGATTCTTCCGACCATGTCCACATCACCACTATTCTATGGGTTTCCCACAATTGTTACGGACTCGCATAATTATTATTGACAATAGCATTGATATTTTACTTTAATCGATAGAGAAGCACAACTTATTTGGCTGTCGCCATTCACTAGCACAATATGTAGTAGTTATTAAGCATGAAAGTGCGTTGTGCTACTTTGTGCAGGCAGTTAAGTGACCAGTACATTGCTTGAGGCATATCACCAAAAATACCTGCTCCAGTTGTTTATTCAGATCGCTCTATTAAGGCGTCGAAGAGGAGTCCCCAATTGGAGGGTACTTCAGTTTCTCTCTCGGGATGGCATTGAACCCCAACAACCCATTTGTGCTGAGGGCTTTCAAGTCCCTCTATGATTCCATCGTCAATTCCATATGCGGTAGCAAGCAGGGTAGGGGCCTTACAGCTTTCAACCACTCCTTGATGGTGTAAGCTATTTACACGGACGAATCCTGCGGAACCAGTGGTGGCTGCAAGCTTGCTGCCTGGGCTAACGAAAATCCGGTGAGAGCTGGGAACCATACGGCCTTCTTCATTCGGTTCCATTCTGTGGTTTGGTAGGTCTTGTAAGAGCTTGCCGCCCATAATTACGTTAAGCGCTTGCATGCCTCGGCATATGGCAAGAATTGGGATGTCACGGCCTAGGCTCTCTCGAAGCAGAGGTAGTTCTATAGCGTCTCTCTCTTGGTTTAGCTGAAGGCCTGCTTCAGGATCGGGGGATTCCCCATATTCATTTGGGTCAATGTCTTCGCCGCCTGTTAACATCAGGCCCCCGATTGATTCTTTGAGATCTGATGAGCTTAGTTGCTGCCCTTTAGGAATGATGAGCAGTACAGTGCCTCCTCTTTTTTCGATGCTTTCGACATATCGTCTTGCTGAACGTTCAGTGGAGGCAACAATCCCGATCTTCGACATAAGAATCTCCTTAGTTAGTGAGGTTGTTCGGAATGAGGCTTATCACGAGTGCCTCTTGTGTTGAATCGGCGATAGCGTAGTCGTATAAGATCACATAACATGGTGAAAGGATCCACGAAAGGGCGAACTCGACTTCCAGGGATATAGAACCAGTCTATAGGTACCTCAATTATGCTTAGGCCGTGCTGCTGAGCCGACATTAGAAGCTCTACATCAAAAGCGAAGCCATCGATCTGAAGGTTTTCTACGAGGGGCCGAAGAGGTGCTGCTCGAAGGCATTTGAACCCGCACTGGGTATCAGAAATGCCACTGATTGCAATTAGCTGTACGAGTTTGTTGAAAATCCGCCCTTGTATGCTACGGCTCCAAGGCTCCAAGGCTTTTCTAGACCCGGGTATATTTCTAGATCCAATCGCGATATCAAAATTCTCTAGGTATGGAGGTAGAAATCTCAGTAAATGCCTCACGGGCATTGACATATCTGCGTCAAACAGGAATATATATTCTCCCAAAGATTGAGAAATCCCGGCCTTGAGAGCTCTCCCCTTACCTCCGTGCTCTGATGCTATTAATCTTGCTTGGGGGATATTTTGTGTGATAGTGGCAATTTTCGTACGAGTGGTATCCGTACTGCCATCATCTGAGATTATGATCTCCCACTCTAGTGGCTGCGTGTCGAGGAAATCTTTGAGCGCCAATAGTGTTTTTTCGATTCTATTGGCTTCATTGTACGTAGGAATTACGACTGAAAGAAGTGGATTCATACAAGTTGTTATCCCGGAATAAGCTATGATTTCAGATCATCTTGTCAGGTTGCACACCGCTTGATCAACCCCCAAGATAAGATCTTTTGACTGGTGATTGTTAACTATCTAGTTCGAAAGCGGTATGGAGTGCAGCAACCGCAATATCTACCTGATTCTTGTTGATGATACACGTTATTCGAATTTCTGATGTGGTTATCATTTCAATGTTCACTTGAGATTCATAGAGGCATCGGAACATCAGTGAAGCATAGCCAGGGGAATTCTGCATTCCAGTGCCTACTATGGTTACTTTTGCGAGGTTACTGTCACTAACCACCCCTCGAGCATCAATCTCTTTTGCTACATCGTTGACTGTTTCTATTGCTCGCTCGAGGTCAGATTCTGCGATCGTAAAGCTAAGGTCAGTTAGGTCATTTTCGCTCGCATTTTGCACAATTACGTCCACACTGATGCCAGAATCAGCCAGAGGGTCAAATATTTTTGCTGCTATTCCTGGTTGATCTGCGACTCCTAAAACGGTTACTCGTGCTATATCCAAATCTGAAGCGATGCCACGGACTTTGTTTCGAAGCTCCACGTTGATTCCTCCATGTATAAGTGTGCCGGGATTATCAGCGAAAGAAGAGGCCACGATGATTGGCATATTGTACACAGCACCTAGCTCGATTGATCGTGGATGCATTTTTGCGCCGTAACTCGCGAATTCAAGCATTTCCTCATAGATTATCTCGTCCATTTTCTTGGCCTTGGGAGCGATACGAGGATCTGCAGTATAAATTCCATCAACATCAGTATAAATTTCGCAGCGATCTGCTCCGAGACTGATGGCAAGTGCTACGGCGGTTGTGTCAGAGCCACCTCTGCCTAATGTAGTAATTTCCGATTCTTCAGTTATACCTTGGAAACCGGCAACGACAACGACCTTCCCATCTTCAAGTGCTTGCTTGATTCTGCTGGGATCGATGTTTGCTATGCGAGCTTTCCCGAATGTTTCATCAGTTTGGATTCCTGCCTGGGCTCCCGTCAGGCTTATAGCTGGAGTTCCTATCGCATTCAAAGTCATGGCCATGAGGCTAGCTGTAACTATTTCGCCGGTGGAAAGCAGCGCATCGAGTTCTCGTGCATCAGGGATGTCTGAAATTTGGCTTGCAAGCTCAATTAGGTCATTGGTAGTTTTCCCCATTGCTGATACAACAATGGCCATTTTAGTCCCGTTGCTGCTAGCGGTTGCCACCCTCTCAGCTATTTCTCTTATGTGACTAGTATTGGCTACAGAAGAGCCACCGTATTTCTGTACCACTATTGTCATATCTTCAGTGTCTTTCTCCAGTGATAATGTAGGGGGGGTACATGGGGTTACTGAGTTCGTATAACTTTGCTGCCATATAGGGCTGGCTTGAATATTTGAACATCACCCTCGATTCCGAATCTAGAGGCTGCCTCGCTCATTTCATATCCAATAGTCATTTGTCTTTCTGATGTTATGGCCATCACGGTTGGTCCCGCTCCGGACAAGAACGCTCCAAAAGCGCCAGCATTGATGGCGGCTTGAATGGTAGCAGAAAGAGAAGGGAAATTCTGCTGGCGTACTTGTTGATGTAAGGCATCTTGGGTGGCAATACGCAGTTGGGAAAAATCCCCAGTCGTCAGGGCATTTACTAACAAGGCAGTTCGGGATAGGTTGAAAATGGCAGCACTACGCGAGACTGATGGCTCAAGCAAAGCACGGCTTCCAGCTGTCTCAACGAGAAAATTAGGAACGAATCCCACCAGCGATAGTGAACGAGGGAAACGGATTCTTGAGGCGATCACGTTTTCACCGTCTTTTACAGCGAGCTGGCACCCTCCTAACAAAGCAGGAGCGACGTTATCTGGATGCCCTTCAATGAGGGTTGCCATATTGAGTAGATGGTTTTTGGGAAAAGGTCTCCCGCACATTTCATTAGCAGCAGTTAGCCCGGCAACGATCGCTGCTGAACTACTGCCAAGCCCTCTGGCTATTGGTATGTGATTTGTGCAAGTTATTCGAAGCTGTGGCATTTCGATTTCTGCCTGAGTGAAGACTTGTTGCATCGCGTTAAGAATTATGTTGGTATTTGATGACATGACAACATCAGCCCCTTCACCGATCAGTTGAAAACCGGGGGGGCCCAGTTCTACTGTTACTGAACAGCGAAGCTCTAATGCCAACCCGATTGCGTCGAATCCTGATCCCATGTTGGCGGTACTAGCAGGAACTGTAACGGTAATCTTATTCTTAACCATATTTACTGCGGTAAGTATACGAGTCTTTGCCTTTGATCTGCAACGCATTGCCAGCGACCTTAGTTTAGTGATTTGTTGCTGCATTTGAGCAGTGATTGCTCTGGGTATAAACAAGATGAGTCCAATTCTGGTGAGGCAAAGTATGTCATGGGGCTGATTTTTCTGGTATTGTCTTTCATCATACGAGAGACAATGCGGGGTGTAGCGCAGCGGTAGCGCGCTTCGTTCGGGACGAAGAGGTCGCCAGTTCGATCCTGGCCACCCCGACCAGTGTTCTGTTTGTGGTATCCAACACTACAATCAGAAAATTCCGAATCTCGTACCATTCGACCAACTGTTGAGGGATGACCAAGATGTACGAAAACCATCGAAGCCTAGGCCGCGCGATAACGTTTAGCCCTGACTCAATAGGTAATCCAGGCAGTCGTTATTTCTACGTAGATGTTGTTTCAGAAGTTGGGTCTGTACGGATGTGGATGGAGAAGCAGCAACTGTTGCAGGTAGGTGCTTACTTGAAACAAAGCTTGGAAGGATCCTTGACTTCTCCAGTGGAGTGGGGAGTTTCAACTCTTGATAATAGTGATGTAGTTTCTCGTGATCAGTGGGAGTTATACTTGGTGAGTATGACTACAGGGTTTGATGCTGAAGAGTCACAATTTTCAATTATTGTAGAAGGCTCGGACGCCGGCAATGATACGACTTTATGGTTTTCCTTTGATGTAGACCGGGAGCAGATAGATAATTGTGCTGAGGATGCGTTTGAGGTATGTGCAGCTGGCCGCCCTCGCTGTGTCCTGTGTGGCAGCCCAATAGATGCCAACACAGAACATGTTTGTGCCAGATACAACGGACACTTCCCTGGTGTCACCTGGGACTCTTCAGGGTAGCCGTAGGTACGCTTTGCAGAGGACGTTTCCATAAAAGTATCTTCACTTTAGTTGTTTGGCGTGTGTTGAGGGATTGGTTGGTAATGTCAGATAAGAATGATTTGGTAGCTCAACTAGAAGCCGGAATAATCAGTGAATGTGTACCGATGTTGTCCGGATCAAACAATGCATTCAAGGTAGGCATTGTTAATGAGGATGGGCAGGTTGCCTACGGGGTCTACAAACCTCGAAGAGGAGAGAGGCCATTACGGGATTTTCCCGAGGGCTCATTGTACAGGCGAGAGAGAGCAGCCTTTCTTTTGACCCTTGCGGCCGGATGGGAATTCATCCCTCTGACTGTTATTAGAGATGGCCCTTATGGCATTGGCTCGGTTCAAACAATGATTTCATCCCAATCAGACCAGGGTTATTTTGGACTAGATTCTTCCTATACAAACCAATTATGGCCTATAGCTGCCTTTGATCTAGTTGCCAACAATGCTGATAGAAAAGGAGGACATTGCCTACTTGATGAGCACGGTAAAGTCTGGAGTATTGATCATGGGCTTACTTTTCACGTTGATTTCAAAGTGAGGACGGTATTTTGGGATTTTTGGGGAGAGAACATTCCGGAGCAAATTTTAGAATGCCTTAGAGACCTGCAAATCTCTCTGGCAGCACCTAGAAAAGAAATTCAGGAGCTCGCTTCACTTATCAGTCGTGAAGAATTTGACGCCCTACAACAGAGGGTTGATGCAATCATAGAGTTGGGCAAACATCCGATGTTAGATGCGTATCGGAATGTGCCATGGCCACCCTATTGAGGGGTGGAGGCCTCTATTGCAGGTCTTTGAAGGGCTACCTAGAACATTGGCCAATTGTGAATGCACGATTTATAGCCTCAGAGAATCCTTGGTTAGAGAACGAAAGCATGCAAGTGTACCAATTTAATCAGAGGTAGGTTCAGAATAACTGTTTACCAATGGGAAGCGCCGATCCTTGCCAAATGCCCGATTGGTAACTTTTACCCCAAGTGGTGCTTGGCGTCTTTTATATTCATTGCGATCCACAAGCCTGGTTACGAACCCTACCGTTTCCTTATCGAATCCCATGGCTACCAACTGGGCTATGCTTGCGTCCTGCTCTACATAGTATTCGAGTATTGGATCTAGAATGTCGTATGAAGGCAGAGAATCTTGGTCCATTTGGTTTGGTCGAAGCTCCGCGGTAGGTGCTTTTGTTATTATGCGTTCAGGGATTTGATTGAAGCTATTTTCTTGGTGGTTTCTCCACTCTGCAAGTTTATACACAAGGGTTTTGGGAACATCTTTGATCACTGCAAAGCCCCCTGATAGATCACCATACAAAGTTGTGTACCCTGTAGCTAGTTCGCTTTTATTCCCGGTAGCCAGCACCATTCGGTTGAATTTGTTCGAAAATGCCATCAAAATGTTACTGCGTATGCGGGCTTGAAGGTTTTCTTCTGTTATGTCGATAGGTCGATCTTCAAAGTATGGTGTTAGGACTGACATAGAAGTTTGATACAGGGCTGTGATGGGGATTAAAAGGAAATTTATCCCCAAATTTGAAGACAACAAGCGGGCGTCTTCAGCACTATCTGGACTACTATGCATGGAAGGCATGGCTATCGCCGTTACACTATCGCAGCCGAGGGCGTCTTTGGCGATGCATGCTACCAAGGCGGAGTCTATCCCCCCGGAGAGACCTAGGGTAACCTGATTGAATCCGGTTTTTTCTACATAATCGCGAGTGCCAACTACGAGAGCCTTATAGAAGACTGCAAGGTCATAGCTGTCCTGAAGATAATTTTGGGTATGCAGACTTGAAGGGGATGGTAACTGTTCACGGGTGGAAGATATAGTATGTGACGTTGCCGGTTTGTGTGGGCTGCTAGGCTGGAGTGTTAAGTCTACAATCATTAAGTCTTCTTCAAAAGCTGGCCCCTCTTTGAGGATATCTCCTTGGTTATCAATGATCATACTGCGACCATCAAACACGAGCTCGTCTTGGCCGCCTACTAAATTTGCATAACATATAGTGATATCATTTTCAGCCGCTCTTTTCGAAAGTAACTGCTTTCGAAACTCGTGTTTATGAGCGCTATAAGGAGATCCATTGATATTAATAATTAGCTGGGCACCTTGGGATTTTTGTTTGGCTATCGGCTCGGGATACCAAATATCTTCGCAGATGTTCACAGCGACACTGACTCCATTGATGATATATATGCCCGATCCAGTGCCAGTACTAAAGTAACGGGCTTCATCGAAAACTCCGTAATTGGGGAGTTGTTGTTTATGGTATATATCGACAATTTTCCCTTCGCTGGCAATCGCTGCAGCGTTGAATAATATACCTTGATCCGAGTCGATAAAACCGTAAACAGCAGTGATACTGGTTGTTTCAGTGGCAATTTTATGAGCGTATGCTATGTTCTCGGCTATAAAATGGGGTTTATACACGAGATCTTCTGGGGGATACCCCGTTATAGCCAACTCAGGTATAGCAACTATGTGGGCATTTTGTTCTTGTGCATTCCGAATAGCGGCGACTATTTTTCTAGTGTTGCCAGCAAGGTCGCCAACAGTTGGATTTATTTGAGCTATGGCCAGACGGAGATGGGGCATTCAAACTCCGGGGAATTCATTTTGTGGAAGTATAACATAGTGATTTCTCGGCTATATCTGCTTATGGGGAACATGATCGTTTTTGCAATTACAATCTTGAGTCGAGTGCCTCATTGACACTTAGCCGGTCGCACGTCTAGCATTACTTGTAACGATTTGTAGTTACTATCTCGTCTAGGAACAGGAGGGCGCGGGTGCAACAAACGGCTCTTTACGAACAGCATAAGAGGCTTAACGCAAAAATTGTTGACTTCGCTGGCTGGGCCATGCCAATACAGTATCCTACTGGAATTTTGGTGGAAGCTAGGGCTGTGCGTCAGGGGACAGGGTTATTCGATGTATCACATATGGGAAGATTACAGTTTACTGGTACTGGTGTAGAGATCCTGCTTGATAAGGTTTTTACGAGGAACGTCCTGAGCCTTCGTGATGGGATGGCTCGGTACGGGCTTCTTTGCAACGAAAATGGTGGCATTGTTGATGATGTGATAATTTCGCGAGTAGAGGAGCATAAATACAGTGTCGTCTGTAATGCCGGCAATCGAAGCACTGTAGTTGAGTGGATTGAGAAATGGGCTACGGATGCCGGGAATGTGGAAATGGAAGACACCACAGGCTGGACTGGGATGATAGCAGTTCAGGGACCGAATTCAGGCAATACTATATTGCGATCGCTTGATATCGATGTAGGCGATCTAAGGAGATTTCGCGTCCAGGAATATTCCTATGCTGATAAATTAATTACCGTGAGTCGCACTGGATACACTGGAGAAGATGGCTTTGAGGTGGTATGCAACGCGATGGATGCTTCTCAAATATGGTGTGATTTGGTTGAAGGTGGTGCCGTCCCTTGCGGATTAGGCAGTCGTGACAACTTGCGTCTGGAAGCTGCGCTGCCCCTGCACGGTGCGGATATTGATGGCTCCACTAACCCAATCGAGGCAGGGTTGGCAAGGTTTGTGGATTTTGATAAAGAGCAATTTGTTGGTAAAAAGGCGCTGGATTCGATTAATGAGCGCGGACTGGATCGCAAATTTGTGGGGATCGAAATTAGCGCAAGGGGAATCCTGCGGGCGGGGTGCATTCTGTATCAATCAGATACAGAAATCGGGATCATAACGAGCGGCGGGTACGGCGCAAATATAGGAAAAAGTATAGGCCTTGCTTTTGTAGCTACAGGGTTTGCTGAATTAGGCCAAGAACTTTTGGTTGATATCCGTGGCCAGCGGGTTGAGGCACAAGTTGTAAGCTTGCCTTTTTATGTGAATCAATGATCAAGGACCATGTATATTCGAAGCGTGGAGTAGGATTTGCAACCAGAATATTTTAGGGTAGCAGGGGCTATTCAGCAACAAGTTGCCCAGCAAGTCTAGTCTGTATAGTATGGAAAGATACTCTATAGACTGGGAGCACTGTAAAGGCTGTAGATACACAATCGACCTAGGAAGGCAACAAAAATGGCAGAAAACCCTAATGATAGAAAATATAGCAAGGAACACGAGTGGGTCTTAACTGGTCAGTTAGAGTGTACGGTCGGGATCACTGATTTCGCACAAGAGCAACTAGGTGATGTTGTATATGTTAACCTTCCTGAACTTGGGCAGGAAGTAACTGCGATGGGGATAATAGGGGAAGTGGAGTCCGTTAAGGCGGTATCTGATATCTATTCTCCTGTTTCGGGTACAGTTGCTCGTGTGAATGCTGATCTTCAGGACAATCCACAATGGGTGAATGAGGACCCTTTTGGCAAGGGATGGATGATTGTTATTACCTTATCCAATGCAAGTGAACTTGACAAACTTTTTTCGAGTGAGGAATATAGTGAATTTCTCAACGAGTCGTGACCGGATCTCATGTTCTGGTTGTGTTAAACTTCTTATCTAGTCCCTCTAAACTAACAACAGGTTTTAGGTAAGCAGGTCCCAAATTGGACCCTTCATATCCCGAGAGTGTGGGCTGCCTGTGTCTGATTGCGGATCCAATCAGTGCCTTGAAATAAATTGGAGAATCTGGAGAGGATCATGACTTTTTCGATGGAAGGGAAAGTTGCTCTGGTCACGGGTGGAGGTTCAGGTATAGGCCGCGCTTCTGCTCTTGGGTTTTCTGATTCGGGAGCTAAGGTGTTAGTCGTAGATATTTCAGAGAATAATGGGCAAGAGACAGTCAGTCAGATAATACGTCAGGGTGGACAGGCAACGTTTCTGCATTTGGATGTTGGCGACCCAAGGCAGTTTGAAGTACTGGAGCCAGCGATTATGCATTCGTATGGACGGTTGGATTTTGCTCATAATAATGCAGGTATCACAGGGCAGGCTAGGAGTACACATCAGATCACATTAGCTGATTGGACCAATGTGATGAATATCAATCTGACCGGCATATGGCTTTCCATCAAGTATGAAATTCCCATAATGTTAAAAACCGGAGGCGGTGCTATTGTAAACACTTCCTCAGGAGCTGGGTTAGTGGGCATTCGTGGATCTGCAGCATACACTGCTAGTAAACATGGTGTGGTTGGTCTTACCAAAGCTGCCGCTTTAGATTACGCTCGTAAGGGGATTCGGGTAAATGCTGTTTGCCCGGGATTTATCCAAACTCCTATGACTGGGTTTTCTATGGCAGGTGATGATCAGGATACTGTAGAATTTAAAGGTGTGCCCATGGGAAGAATGGGGAGCGCCAGCGAAGTCGCTGCTTTGGTTGTGTGGTTGTGTTCTGATGATGCTTCGCTCATTACAGGCGTAGCTATTCCTGTGGATGGCGGAGCTGTTGCCCAATAGGTGTCGCAAAGTTGTACTAACGGATGGGGTATTGGAGAAAGGCAATGTTAGAAGACGTCTTGGGGAGCCCTTACATACCAAATACTGAAGATGATCGGGCTGAGATGCTAGAGGCTATCGGAGTCAACAGGGTGGCTGATTTATTTGCTGATATTCCCCTCCATAAAAGGACCGAGTCAATCAATCTTCCTCAAAGCATGTCAGAATTGACCCTTAGGCGTGAATTTCATGAACTAGCCGGAAAGAATGTAGTTCCTGGAGAGTACGCGATGTTTCTTGGGGCAGGCGTTTACAATCATTTCATTCCTAGTGCAATAGCGCCGCTTATTAGCCGCGGGGAATTTTTGACGTCCTACACTCCTTATCAGCCTGAGGTAAGTCAGGGAACGTTGCAAGCAACGTATGAGTTCCAGAGTCTAATCTCTTTGCTTACCGGGATGGATAATTGCAATTCAGGTATGTACGACGGAGCCACAGCTCTTGCAGAAGGAGTATTGATGGCTTGTAGGGTAACACGGCGGTCTCAGGTTATTATTGCTGACTCGGTCCCCCCTAGGCATCGATCAGTTATTCTTACCTATACCAAAGCTCAGGGTATCGACGTGAAAATCCAACGTCGTGACCAGCTTTCAGTTGATGCAGATATAGCCTGTGTTGTGGTTGCTAGCCCGAATTACTTTGGGTATATCGATGGGGATATGGGAGGATTGGCAAATCAGGTGCATGACAAAGGAGCTTTGCTAGTAGTTTCTACTAATGTTATGTCTTTAGGTATATTGAAGCCTCCAGGAGAATACGATGCAGACATAGTCACTGGTGAATGTCAGCCGCTAGGGATACCACTTAGCTTTGGTGGCCCTTACGTTGGTTTTTTTGCTAGCAAAGATGAGTATGTACGGCAGATGCCGGGGAGAATCGTGGGGAAAACTGTTGATACTGATGGGCGGACTGGATATGTGCTAACCCTACAAACTCGAGAGCAGCATATACGGCGAGAAAGAGCAACGTCTAATATATGCACTAGTGAAGCATTGATAGCGCTGAGAGCAACTATCTACTTGGCTTTGATGGGGAAGCGAGGGTTCGCTGAGGTAGGTTTGCATTGTTTCCATAAAGCCCACTATCTTGCATCCTTGATTCAATCGTTGCCGAATTTTTCATTGCCATTCGATGGGGATTTCTTCAATGAATTTGTCGTCCGCGGCCCTGCTCCTTCTGCCGATATACTCAAAGACCTTGAGGTCAACAAAATAATCGGAGGGCTAGATATTAGCGACACGGTTAATAACGGTATCTTGGTTTCAGTGACGGAGATGAACACTAAGCAAGAAATTCATAAATTTGTTGAAGTACTCAGCCAGTGGGGGGGGCAATTGAGGTGAATAGTAGTAGCAATGCTTTGAACGATCGGACCCTACTTATGCAACGTAGTAGGCTGGGGAGGCGTGGAATAAGAATGCCTAAGCTAGACGTCCCGGAGCAAGCATCACTGCCTCAGCATTTACTGAGGGATGAATTGCCACTTCCAGAAGTTGCTGAGCCTGATGTCGTACGGTATTTCACCCGTTTGAGCCAAATGAATTTTGGAATAGATACATCTTTTTATCCATTGGGTAGCTGCACAATGAAGTATAACCCGAAGGTAAATGATGAAATAGCGGCTATCCCGGGGTTTGCTGGTATTCATCCTTTACAACCTGGCAGCATGGTCCAAGGGGCATTGCAGCTTATGTACGAGCTTCAGGACTCGCTATGTCAGATTACAGGTATGCCTGCTGCTTCTCTTGCCTCGGTGGCGGGTGCTCACGGAGAATTGGTGGGGATGCTTCTGATGCGTGCCTTCCACGATTATAAAGGACAACTAGAAGGAAGAAGGACAGTTTTAATACCTGATAGTGCTCATGGAACTAATCCAGCTTCTGCTGCTATGGCTGGGTATCGTGTTGTGTCGGTGCCTTCTGATGAGAATGGGAACATGGACATGGATGCCTTGCAATCTCTGTTGGATGAAAGTGTAGTTGGCCTGATGATCACCCTGCCCAACACATTGGGTTTATTTGACCCCAACATTGAGCGCATCTGTGCTTTGGTGCATGAGGTTGGTGGTCTTGTGTACGGTGATGGAGCCAACATGAATGCCTTGCTTGGCCAGGTGCAGCTAGGATCTCTTGGATTCGATATAGTGCATCTGAACTTACATAAAACTATGAGCACCCCGCACGGAGGTGGAGGTCCAGGGGCCGGGCCAATTACGGTGACTTCAGAGCTTGCCTCATTCCTTCCGACTCCAGTTGTAACGGCGACGCCGTCATCACATAATGATGGCAATGCCTATCAATTGGATGCGCCAGAGCATTCGATAGGGTCAATTGGGGCGTTTCATGGAAATTTTGGCGTTTTGGTAAGGGCAATGGCATATATAAAAGCAAATGGCGCAGACGGGTTGCGGGAAGTTAGCGAAAATGCTGTGCTTAATGCAAACTACATTATGAAAAAGTTGGAAGGCACTTTCGAAATTCCATACAAGCGAACTTGCATGCATGAAGTTGTTCTCTCATCCCGGAATTTAAAGCAACACGGAATCAGGGCAATGGATATTGCTAAGCGATTGATAGACTACGGGATTCATCCTCCAACGATGTACTTTCCGTTAATTGTGGAAGAAGCACTGATGATCGAGCCGACGGAAACTGAAAGCAAGGAAACTTTGGATCATTTTATTCAGTCCATGTTGAGTATTTTCAAAGAGATTCATGAAACCCCCCAACTATTGCTTGATGCTCCTCACAATACTCCTAATACCCGGCTTGATGAGGCGCTTGCTGCACGGAGTCCAAATCTTCGCTGGTCACCAATGGACAAATAGTGAGCTGATAGTAATCATGTTGATCACTATCTTTAAGGTTCTAGCTGATTGCTGACTTAGCGTTCTTGTGGTAGGATTTCTTTGTTCAAATAGCTTAAGGAATGCAAAGTGAGGAATGTCCTATGGCGTATGTGGTTCTTCGAGAAGGAGAAAGTCCAGAGGCAATCGTTGGCAGATTCAGGTCAGCAGTTGCGAGATCTGGCGTGCTTAAAGCATACAAGGATAAGAGATTCTTTCGTTCCAAAGGCGAGAAAGAACGAATGGCGGCCCAGAGAGCAGAAAGACGTCGTCGTAGGCGTGCTGTTTAGGGCAGTTTGATCCTACTACAAGTACAGTCTCCGCGATTCCCGCAGCAGGCAGTTGCTGTGGGAATCGCGGACTAGGCATAACTAAGAGGTCATGGTGCAGGGTGTCAGGACACTATGAAGATTTTGGCAAAGAAGCATCTAGTTCCGCCCTTATATCACTAAGGACCTTTTCAAAAGATGACTGTGTTAATAGGCCTGTATTTGTATTGCGCGGGCTTGGGTGATACGATCCGTAAATAGATGGCTGATTAGGCGCGAAAATGTACCTCTCCCCGTGCGTGAATCTTGGTTCTTTCTGGGATTTATCGGTGCCCACTGTTGCGGCGTAATAGGCTGAGAAAGCTAATCTCCCTAAAGTTAACACGATTTTAATGTTGCATAGTGCTGCTATCTCACGTTCCAAATAATGCTGGCACTGTTGCCGCTCTTGGCTTGTTGGTTTGTTGTCGGGGGGTACACATTTGACTGCACAGGTGATATACGTGTCGTGAAGTTGCAGCCCATCGTGTAGATGTTCCGAATGCGATTGATTTGCAAAGCCAGCTGCCTTTAATCCGCGCATCAGGAACCTTGCAGACTGGTCACCGGTAAAAACTCGACCTGTTCTGTTTGCTCCGTGAGCAGCCGGTGCTAAACCAACTATGAGGAGCCTTCCTAGGGGATCCCCGAAGCCGGAAACGGGTTTTCCCCAGTATTTTTCTGCCATGAAGGAGCGACGCCTAATCCTCGCAATGAGTTCCCGGTGTTGGACTAGCCGTGGGCAATTAATGCAGCTTGTAATTTCAGAACTTAGGGCCCTGATGTTTACGTATGTTTCGTCTGTCATGCTTAAACGTTGATTAATGCCAGGTCTTCGGTGCTGATCTCTCCAACGGGATTGAGATTGGTTTTAGACCCAGATTCCTTTAACGTGAGTGACTGGGCTCCCAAGAGGCTTTGCATTTTTGTGACTAAATCGGGGCAGTAGTTGGTGGAGATTTGGTCAAAGGCCAGCGTAGCAGCTTTTGAAGATGTTTGAATCTCCAATTGAACTCTGTCAGTTCCTTCAAACTCTATAAGAAGTTCCAACACCTGGTAGAGCAGTTTCTTGTCTATGGCTGGGTCACCTGTCTCGAGGATCTTCACTACTACTGTTTTGATTTCTTCTAAAGGTTGTGGTGACTGCTGATAAGGTGCCATAGGCGGATAATCAGGGACTCGATGTTCATTGTTTTCAATAGTTGCAATGGAAAAAGCTGATTTATTTATGGTCCCATCAAGCTCTATAGGATATATTTTCTCCGTGGTTAGAGAGAGGGAGTTGCGCCACATTCTTGGCTGCCCAACCACACAAATGAATTGACCAGGGTTTAGTAAAGCGGTGGCGTTAGATATCTCTTTTTGATTCCACATCACTATCTCCAATGGTCCATCTTGTAGCTCAATACTAGCGGTGACGAAGGGTTTGCTGTTCTGGGTAACTCGGTATTGTATGTTTGATACTATTCCGCCAGCAGTCACCTTCTTCCCATTTTCCGTGTCAATTTCACTCGTCAGTGTTAAGAGGGAACCGGGGTACTTGGATATTGCATGGTCAACAGGAGTTATCGAAAAGTGCATACCAAGCAATTCTCGTTCCCAAGTAAGTTGTTCCAGCAGAGAAGTTTCGTTTTGTACTAACGGAGTGTCTGTGGCGGGTAGCGCTTCCAGCGAAGCATTGGTGTCGGAGAAGATGTCGAAGAAAGTCGTTTGACCTATCTCTTTGAGGTGAGATGCTTGCTGTGCAACTGCTATAGCAGTATCAAGTTTATCAAGGAGGTTTTGGCGATAGCCCAGTTCGTCAAATACCCCTACTTTAATCATACTCTCAAGCGTTCTTTTGTTAGGCATATCTTTGCCCGTTCGTTCGCATAAATCCTCTATGGAAGCAAAATCGCCGCTTTCTTTACGCTCTTTGATCAACGGTTCAAGTGCAGTGCCCCCGACATTCTTAATGGCTTCCAGCCCAGTCCGAATTGCTAAGGCATCGGATTCCATCGCCTCCACAGAGAAGCTCGGCGCACTGTGATTGATATGTGGAGGTAAAATCCCAATGCCCATTCGTTTGCATTCCGAAGTTATTATAGCTATTTTTTCATTGTTATTTAGGCTTGCATTGAGAACAGAGCACATATATTCCGCTGGGTAGTTAGCCTTCATATAAGCAGTCCAATATGCAATCAAAGCGTAACTCACGCTATGAGCCTTGTTAAACGCATAACCTGCAAAGGGTTCCAGAAGTGAAAAAACCTGTTCGATCGTACTCAGTGAGTAGCCTTGGGCAGTTGCTCCTGCTATGAAGTTTTCTTTTTCTTTTTGCATAATCTCTGGGATCTTTTTTCCCATTGCTTTACGCACTACATCTGCTTGTCCCAACGAGTAACCAGCGAGCTTTCGTACGATGTGAAGCACTTGATCTTGGTAGACGATGACGCCGTAAGTCTCATCCAATATTTCCATCAGATCCTCATGGGGGTATGCAATGGGTGCTCGTCCATGTTTTGCTTCAATGAAGGTATCTATGTGCTCCATAGGGCCTGGACGGTAGAGCGCTATCATTGCTGAAATTTCACCTATGGAGGCGGGGCGTAATTCTTTTATGTACCGCCGCATTCCTGAGCTTTCTAGCTGGAATATGCTAGTCGTTTCCCCAGAAGCGAGCAATTCAAAAGCATTCGTATCATCCAATGGTATTTGCGATAATTGTATCGATGGGGAAGAAGTTCGTTGATTTATGAGTTTGACAGTTTTATCTAGGATGGTAAGGTTCGTGAGCCCTAGGAAATCTATTTTCAACAACCCTAATTTCCCAATTGGGGCCATAGGGTACTGCGTTACAGCAGTCTCACTAGTACCCTTTGTTCCTCGCTGAAGGGGAATGTAGTTTAAGAGCGGCTCGTCCGAAACCACGACCGCTGCTGCGTGTGTGCTGGTGTGGCGTACAGATCCTTCTAATTGCGCTGCTGTATCAATAACATTGCGAGTTTCTGGGTGCTGTCTATAGTACTGCTGGAGTTCGGTATCAGAATCGAGAAGCGCCTGTAAAGTCGGGGTCCCGGGCGGAATGAGGCGGGCTATTTCATCAATTGCTGCATACTCTCTTCCCATTGCGCGTCCGACATCTCTTATTGCTGCCCGTGCTCCGAGAGTCCCAAATGTGATTATTTGTGCTACCTTGTCACGACCGTGCTTACCAACTACATATTCGATGACTTCTTCTCGGCGGTCATCTTGAATGTCCAAGTCAATATCGGGCATTTCTTTGCGCTCAGGATTTAGGAATCGCTCAAACACCAAGTTGTAGTCTAGAGGATTAATGTCCGTGACACTTAGGCAGTATAAGATGAGGCTAGATGCAGCACTCCCCCTGACCCCGAATAGTATGTTTTGGCTTCTGGCGTATGCAGCTATGTCCCAGACCACCAGGAAGTAATCCGAAAAATTAGTGGATAGGACTACTTCAAGTTCGTATTTGAGCTGGGTTTGGACTCTTGGAGATAAATCAGGTCCGAACCGGCTGGTTGCCCCTTCCCAACAGAGTTGTACAAGGTATTCTTGAGCACTTGCCCCATTAGGAACGTCGAAACTAGGTAGGTGGAGTGAGGTGAAGTCCAGCTCTACTTTGCATTGATTGGCGATTACTTCAGTATTAGCTATTGCTTCGGGTACATCCTTAAAAAGCTCTACCATTTCCTCGGAGCTTTTTAGGTAGTAGGACTCGTCAGAGAGTTTTAGCCGTTTAGGGTCATTTAGATTCGTGTTGGTGTGTATGCATAAGAGAACGTCTTGTAAATCCGCATCACTTTTGTCTACATAATGCAGATCGTTTGTTGCGACTAACGGGACATTTAGGGATCCGGATAGCCGAATCAACTCTTGGTTGATAGTTTCTAAATTGGGTACATTTTCATGGCGTTGCAACTCAAAGTAGAAATTTTCAGGTCCGAATGTCTTTTGATACCACTCAACTATTTCAGGTATCAGAGATATACCCCCGCTCGTGATCATTCTGGGGACTTCTCCATTTGGACAGCCTGAAAGTACTATCAGGCCTTCGCTATGTTTCTCCAAGAGTTCTTTATCAACTCTTGGTTTATAGTAGAACCCTTCCATATGAGCGGATGTCACTAATTTTGTGAGATTAGAGTAGCCTGTGTTGTTCTTGGCTAAGAGCAGTAAATGGTAAGGACTTCTATCACTTGGTGTTTTCGAATGACGGCTGTTTTGTGCCAAGTAAAGCTCGCAGCCAATGATTGGGTTTAATCCCGCTGCTTGGGCTTCAGAGTAAAAGTCGACAGCTCCGTAGAGACCTCCATGGTCGGTCATTGCGATACTGGACATGCCTTGATCTTTTGCAGCCTTCACTAAGCTCGGAATCCGGCTCAGTCCATCCAATAGGCTATACTCAGTGTGTACGTGAAGATGAGAGAACAGAAGAACTCCTTGGTGACACATGAATTCGTGAACGCTTAGTATTTTAGGCTAATAGCAAATAAAACACCAAGGGGTCTCTGCACATTATTAGGCCGGTCAGCAGGAGGATTGTTCTCTTGTAGAGAGTATCTTGAATATACAAGTCTTCTTCTTAGGTTTTCACAGAGAGGAGCGTTTACCCGTTCCCACAGCGTGTATAGGCACGCCGTGGGCTTGTTGCAGTGTGTCTGGTTCTCTTAGTACTGATGTTCATAAGTTATTTGGATGACTTGGTTGCTCATTCAGGGAGTAGTTCTTCATCTGCTGATAACAGAATCGCTTGTGGAGGTTTAATGGCTTCTTTTCCCCCAGAGAGCAGTTCTTCATCTGCTGATGGTGAAACCGCTTGGGGGGGGGTAATAGCCTCTTTTGCACCTACCGTGTTGTTTGTATCTTTTCCTCTTAGTACATTTTCAATTTCGCCGCAGATCTCTTTATTATCTTTTAAATACTGCTTTGCATTTTCCCTGCCCTGCCCTAGACGAGTATCCTGGTACGAGTAAAATGCACCACTTTTTCGTATTATCCCTGCATCTGCAGCTAAATCCAGAATATCACCTTCTTTGCTGATGCCTTCGCTAAACATGATGTCAAATTCAGCAACCCTGAAAGGAGGCGCGACTTTGTTTTTTACTACCCTTGCTCGCACGCGGTTACCGGTTATTTCGCCACTTTGTTTAATTGATTCTACCCTTCTAAGATCAATCCGCACAGAACTATAAAACTTTAGAGCGCGCCCACCAGGTGTTACCTCAGGGCTGCCGAAAAAGACGCCTACTTTTTCTCTTAGTTGATTTATGAATACAACTGAAGTGTGGGATCGAGCGATGACCGCGGTTAATTTCCTAAGTGCCTGGGACATCAAGCGAGCTTGCAAGCCAATATGAGTGTCCCCCATGTCACCTTCAAGTTCTGCTTTTGGTGTGAGTGCAGCTACGCTGTCGATGACTGCGACATCGATTGCCCCGCTGCGTACTAAATATTCAACGATCTCTAAAGCTTGCTCGGCTGTATCTGGCTGAGCGATGAGCATGGATTCTATATCCACCCCACATTTTGCTGCGTACTCAGGATCCAAAGCATGCTCTGCGTCAATATAGGCGACAGTGCCACCATCTTTTTGCGCGGAGGCAGCTATATGAAATGCTAAGGTTGTTTTGCCGGCGGATTCTGCTCCGAAAACTTCTATAACACGCCCTCTGGGAACCCCGCCTATGCCTAATGCTAGATCAAGTGACAAAGAGCCAGTCGACAATGCTTCATAATCCCCCTGCGCTTTTGCTGCTTCTCCAAGAAGCATTATCGCCCCTTTGCCGAAGTCTCGCTCAATGTTATCGAGAGCTAATTCAAGGGCTTTTTGTTTTTCTGCTATCATTTCGTATTACCTCCATGCAAGTGTAACCCTGACCACCTTGATGCTAGCACAACAGAAATGGCCCTGCATTGCGCTAGAGTTATGTGGTGGGGCAAATTTAAGTAGAACATACGTTCTATAGTATAGTGAAGGAGAACGATTGTCAATCGAGCTGGGAGGGATTGAACGAGAGTTTTAGGTGAGGGCCAAATGCATGGAGTCCGGTAACTGGTTGACTCGAATAGCTTGAAGAGGCATAATCAAGAGCGTTGTGTAGTCCTTGGATTCCCAAGGCTATGAGGTATGAATTCAAGGAGTTTGCGAACATGGGTTGGAGAATTGCACCGTATAAATTTCTGTTTGAGGGGTACCCATTTTTCGCGGCACTGCGCTATTGCATCGTCAATGCCGCCTTGATTGGCTCAGGGTTCCTTATAGCTTGGCTAACGACTTATGTGTGGACTGATCTCGTGCGATTCAATGAAGTATGGTTTGGGTTCGTGCTGGGGATGAGTATCATGTGTACTACCAACATAATAGTGGTTGTATTAGCTTTGGATTATGTCGAGGCTAAGGAAGTCCCCGGTAGTTGATGTCCGTTCTACTTGGAACGCATTTGCGGAAAGAGGATCACATCCCGTAGATTTTGCTGTTCCGCAAGTAACATAACTAGCCTGTCGATGCCTAAACCTAGACCGCCGGTGGGGGGCATGCCGTGTTCCAAGGCGACCAGGAAGTCTTCATCTAATCTGTCTGTCTCCTCATTACGGACCAGTTCAAGCAGTTCCTCTTGTTTTACTAATCTTTGTCTTTGATCGATGGGGTCGTTGAGTTCCGAGAATGAATTAGCTAGCTCGATCCCTGCAACGAATGCCTCGAATCGTTCCGTAAGGGCAGGGTCGTTTTTCTTTTTCTTCGCCAAGGGACTCATTTCTACAGGGTAATCAACAAGGAAGGTTGGCTGTATTAGGTGAGGTTCCACGAATGCTGAAATCAGTTTATCGAGAAGACGCATATGAGTAGATGGAAGTTCGATTGGAATGCCCATCTGTGTGAGTTTCTCGGCGAGTAGTTCTGTGTCCGGGTAGTCTTGAACATAGATACCACTTCTTTCATGAATCGCCTCAATTAAAGAAAGTCTGTTCCACGGCGGAGTGAAGTCTATCTTAGTGTTGCCACGAGTGACAGTTGGTTTTCCAACGACGCTCATAGTAACCGTGAAGACCATTTGCTCTAGCATTCTCATGACATCGTTATAATCTGCATATGCTTCGTAGCTTTCAAAAAGTGTGAAATCCGGGTTATGGTCGTGATCAATTCCTTCGTTGCGAAATACCCTTCCAATTTCAAATACCTTCTCGAAGCCACCGATGATCAGCCGCTTTAGGTATAACTCTGTCGCTATTCGTAGATATAAGGCTCGATCTAGGGCAAGATGATGAGTTTCAAATGGGTGAGCCATTGCCCCTGCTGCCACGGGTACAAGAACAGGTGTTTCGGCTTCTAGAAATCCTTTATCAGTCATGAAAGTGCGAATAGATTGTACGATCTGGCTTCGCAAGGTGAAAATATTCATCCCGTCGGGGTTCGAAATAAAATCTAAGTACCGTTGGCGGTATCGGGTCTCTGTGTCTTGCAGTCCGTGCCATTTTTCAGGTGGCGGTCTCAGAGATTTACTTAGTATCGTGAGAGTCCGTGTTTCTTGTGATGCTTCTCCAGATTTTGTTCTAAATAATGGACCAGCACCACCGATGAAATCCCCTAGATCTAGATTGCGAATTAGGGCATAGTGTTCTTCGCCTACAATATCTTTACGGACGTGGATTTGCAGTTGGCCTTCTTGATCTCGAACGTGAATGAACGTTACTTTGCCCATCCGACGCATAGTGATAATTCGACCAGCAATGGTGACGCTTTCAGTTCTCAAGTCATTAGACGGGACATCAACACCTGCTTCATGATGGAGAAGTAAATCTGTGGCCTCTGATGTTGTATGGGATCGCAAATAGGTTGCAGGATAGGGGTCAATGGCCGCGTTTAGAAGATTCTCTAGTTTTTGTTTCCGGCGCTCAATTAGTTCGTTTCCGCGTTGGGACATCGGCCATCCTCAGATTCTATGTATATTATGCTAATTGGCCAGCATTTGGCTTGAGATAATTTTACCAGTTACCCATCTGGTGTGTTAATGTCCTAGGCTACGTCTATGCAGGAACGCCAACTCTTAATGAGTTGGCGTTCCTGCATAGACGGATCTCTATATCGTATCCTTAGTCAGTTATTGGTTCAGGATACTGTTCCCTGAGGACTCTTTTCAGTACCTTTCCCATAGGGTTGCGTGGCAACTCATCGGTGAAGACAACGTGCTCCGGACGCTTGAAACCTGCCATGAGAGGTCTACAATGGTCAATCAGTTCTTTCTGAGTTAGCTCCATATTAGGGCGTATAACAACTATAGCCCGAACTCTCTCGCCCCACTCAACGTCATAGATACCGATTATTGCTGCTTCGTCTACTGCTGGGTGTCCCATAAGAATTTGCTCAACCTCTTCAGGGGCAATCATTTCGCCACCACGCTTAATGAAGTCTTTAGCTCGCCCTGATAGGAATATGTAACCATCTGGGTCAAAATACCCTAGATCTCCCGTGTACAGCCATCCTCCACGAAGTGTTTCTCGCGTCGCTTCTTCACGGTTCCAGTAACCCTTCATAAGCCGTTGACCTCTAGCGACGATCTCTCCTGATTCACCTGCTGGGACATCATTTCCCTCTTCATTTACGATTTTGACCTCAACATCCGGAAGGGGTTTCCCGATCGATGCCAATCGCTGGAGTTTCTTGTCGAAATCCGGATCACTTTCGTCCAGCTGATGATCTTCAGGCGGAAGCATGGTGATGGTCGAGGCTGTTTCGGTCTGACCAAAAGCGTTTATAAATTTTGTGCCAGGGAACTCTTTGATAGCTTGCCTGATTACTACCAGAGGCATAGGGGCTGCTCCGTAGGTAATCACATCAAGGCTAGTCAAATCGTACTTACCAAAAGATTCGTGATCCATTAGCCGTTTCAGCATTGTGGGCACCATCATTGCGCGATTAGCCTTTTCTTTCTGCACTAAATCCATCCAACCTTCTTCATCGAACTGCCTTTGAAGAATGATTGTCCTGCCACCATATATAGCTGCCATTACAGCTTGCATTCCTGCTATGTGATGGAGAGGAACTGTCAGGATATTTTTCTCTTCTGTCTCCAGATCGACAGGATCTACATTAGCTAGTATGTAAGAGGTGAAACTGTCGTGGCTCAGCATAACGCCTTTTGGTGTGCCAGTTGTTCCTGCGGTAAACATGATTATCGAGAGGTCATCGTCTTGATACTCCGGGAATCTTTCATCATTGGAAGTGTTCGCTATGAGTTCATCATATGAATGTATTCCTTCGCCACCTTGGTCTATCCCTATGACCTGCTCTATAGAAGTCAGTTCAGGGCGTATTGTGTTAATCATATCGTGATATCGTTGGCCAGCTATGATTGCTTTAGTTCCAGAGTCGTTGAGCATGAAAGTAAGCTCCTCCGCCCTGGCACGAAAGTTAACTGGGACAAATACCGCATCAAGAGTTGCGCAAGCGAAGTAGCTCTCTATATGTTCATTACAGTTAACCTGCATTACGGCTACCCTATCGCCTGATCCTACCCCAAGCTCTGACATGGCATTAGCCAGTCGAGCGACCCTGTCCGCTAGCTCTCCGTAAGTAATTCGTTTGTCGTCGAATACTAGTGCGATTCTATCAGGTACGATTGCAGCGGTTACTGTTAGAAATTCTGTTGTGTTCATACGATGGCTTCCTTTCCTTTTAGGTAGTTCGTCGTGCTACTGTCTATCACCCTATAGGTTGTACTGGTTTTGTATATTTGCTGTTGGTGCGGTTAGATTTTACTCTAGCTTACCAGATTTGCTATTCTTTGTGATGCGCAGTGTATCTCCAATGATAGTCCTTGATCAAGTGATAAATGGAAATTCGCCCATAATGACTGCTTCAGAAGTTTGGTGAAGTTTGGGTCTAAGGATTCCAAGTATTCAGCATATTGGTCAACACGGGTATCAAGGTTATGGTCCTGAACGACCTCAGAAACAATACCAGCGACCAGTGCCTGCTCTGCAGTCCACGGGAGGTTTCTAAGAAGCATATCGAGAGCGCGTGGTTCTCTAACGTATCGAGGGAGGGTCTGTGATCCTCCAGCAGCTGGAAGCAACCCTAGGAATGCTTCAGGCATTCGAAATGTAGTGGAAGCTGCAGCGATTCTTATATCGCAAAGAAGCGCCATTTCAATGCCTGAGCCAATGGTGTGCCCATGCAATGCACATATTATTGGTTTATTGAGGTCTAGGAACGCTGCCCAAACATCTCGTTGCCATCTCACTTCTCGGGCAATCGCAACTGAAGGGGCAGATCCGAATTCGGTAAGATCGGCCCCAGCACAGAATCCTCGCGGGCCTGCACCTCGCAGTACCACCACTTTGATATCTGGATCAATCCTGCAGGCTTGCAGTATCTCGAATAGGTCGTCACGCATTTGAGTATTGTAGGCGTTAATGACTTCTGGGCGATTCAATACAATATTGGCCCGGCCGCCATATTTGTCAAAATTTACAGTGGTATATCCATCTTCCATGCGCGCAACCTATACAGAGTAGTTTTTCTGAGAGCTATAGGGAATAAATCGCCAGTTCCTCACCCTCACTTTGATTTTCCGGCAACGGTGTCGAAACACCATTTGGAATTCAAATGGTGTATTTGCATGTAATTCAGGACCCTTTGAAATTTGGGTTTCGTCTTTCTAGAAAAGACGAAATGCCTTCAGCTCGATCTGCTGTAGAGAAGAGTAGCATGTTCAAATCTGCCTCTAACCTAAAACCTTCTCTAAGTGGCAGATCCCCCGAACTTCTGATGGCCTCTTTTATGTATCTCGCTGCAATTGGTCCACTGCTTACTATACGTTCGCTTATTTCATTGGTTGTGCGAACCAGCTCGCTAGCTGGCACTATTTCTGTCACGAGGCCTGCATTAAATGCCTCTTCTGGTGTTAGGAGCGTGCCTGTAAACAACATTTTAGTAGCAAGTCCAAGCCCTATCAGGCGCGGAAGCCTTTGCGTGCCCCCATCCCAAGGTATGACTCCAGCTTGCGATTCCGGGAACCCGAATGAGGCAGTAGTCGAGGCAACACGTATATCACAGGCCAACGCCATTTCCAGCCCTTGTCCGTACGCCTTTCCCTCTATGGCTGCGATAGTTGGTTTCGTGATGCGAGCTAAGTGATTTGCTACTTGATGTTGCAGTATTAAATCTGGCACCGGTGCAGAGAAAGTCGATATTCCATTTGGGGATAAAGTGCTTCCTTCTGAGAAATTTCCCTTGGATCCTTCAATCACAAGTACTTGCAATGACTCGCTAGTTTCAAAGAAATTGAAAGCCTCTCGTAGAGAGACAGCAGTCTGGTGTCCGATGCGATCTCCATCGCCAGTGTTTTCTAAGATGATGGAGAGTACGGACCCCACGGGGTTCAATGTTACACTTGAAACGTTATACATTAAGCAACAGTTATGAGCATGCTAAAGAGTAGTAAATGCACGAAAGTAACAGCATGGTCACATGGTGAGTATTTGCTGTCAAGAGAATCATGAAAGATCGAAGAATCTAGTGGGCTAAATGAAGAGGAGAGGTAGTAATTGACTGAATTGTCTTACCAGGACAATGTTATAGATTTCATGTCTGTTGATACTTGGGCCAAAGGCCATCAAATTGGAGAACCGCTCTTGTTGAAAACAGATCGAGGTGGTATTCCATGCCTATTGCATAGTTTCGGAGACAGGGCAATGGCTGTAGTCTGGGCCTGGGGCGTGGTTGGGGGATTTGAGGGCCCGGCGAATGGCGTGTATGAGAGGCTTGCTGAACGGCTTACATCGCTTGATATTGATTCGCTAAGGATAAATTATCGTAGCCCAGGTGACTTAGTTGAATGTATTCTCGATGTACTGGTTTCAATAGAATTCTTGGTGTCCGAGGGGTACACAAACATTTGTCTTGTCGGACACTCCTTTGGAGGCGCTGTGGTAATTAGTGCGGGGGCAATGGTTACTGAAGTGAAGTCGGTCATTGCTTTATCAAGCCAGACTCTTGGAGCAGATCGTCCAGACCTTTTGTTCCCTCGCCCGCTGCTTTTGATTCATGGGATGAATGATCGAAATTTATCGCACAGGTGCTCTGAGATCATCTACGAAGCTGCTTTACATCCTAAGCAACTTCGGTTGCTACCTGAGACTGGACATGGTTTGCGGCAAAGCGCAGAAGAGGTTGAAGGATTGATTTGGGATTTCGTCACTCAGCAAGCGAAGCTAAACTGACTTGATTAGGTGTGCTATGGTGCCGGTTGAGTCGCGTAATGAACTAGTAAGTGATTCTAAGGGTATCGTGATTGTCAGCGTTGGGTGGGACATATATGAAAAATAATAAGAGGGCAATACTAGGGTGGTGTTTTTACGACTGGGCTAATTCTGGCTTTGCTACAAGTGGCACAGTTGCAATAATACCTGTGTATTTTGTACTTCTTTTTCAAGAAGAATTTGGGCAGCAAACGGAAATTCTTGGACTCAATGTAACTGCTAGTTCCGTTTGGAGTTTGCTGATTGCCCTCTCCACTATGGTGGTGGCGTTGACTAGCCCGGTGCTAGGGGTCATTGCAGATAGGTTACTGATCCGTAAGGCTTTGGTTACCGTTTATACGCTCGCCGGTGCTGGATTCACCTTCTTGTTGTTTTTCTCCGCTTACACTGGATCTTCATGGATGTGGATTGCCGGATGTTTCTTGCTGGCCAACATTGGATTTGCAGGAGGCAATGTATTTTACAATGCCTTGCTCCCTCATTTGGTTCCCAATGAGGATATGGATTCAGTCAGCAGTAAAGGGTTCGCCTATGGGTATGTTGGTGGCGGGCTACTGTTAGCGATACATTTAGCTATACTCTTCTATTACGGTGGTTCTGATTTTGAAGATTTCGCGACTAGAGCATGCATAGCATCGATAGGTGTGTGGTGGTTTGCCTGGGCTATTGTCAGTTACAAACTAGTGCCAGAGCCTGGGGAGAAGTTAATGAACAGCTGGATTGCTCGCAGTGCGGTGAAAACCGCAGGGGCACAAGTTGTAAGAACGTTAAGGGATATAACGAAATTTAAGGCTTTAGCTTTCTATCTCTTAACGTACTTGCTGTTTAATGATGCAATTCAGACAGTTATTGCCGTTGCAGGTGCGTATGGTCCAGATGTTCTTGGGGTTACCTTGATTGGTAATATTGTCACCATTTTGGTAGTCCAATTTGTAGCGGCTGGTGGGGCAGCTTTGTTCGCGTGGCTTGCCAAGTTATCAGGAGCGAAGCGTGCACTCACTTACTGTCTTGTTGGTTGGGTTTTGGTAATAACATTTGCACTTGCTTTCGCCCCACTGACTCCAAGTACGGAAAAAGAAGTTGATCTAGTAGTCAGGCATAACTATGCAGAAAGCTTTGTTGTTAGCCAGATCAATATTGAGATTGAAGATATAAGATCAGGCTCCCTTTGGGCTGCAGCGTCTTTGGGTCAGAAGGTTTCGGAACGGGAAATACGTGATTGGGGGCAGAATAAGAGTTCTGAGTTGAGCCTGATGATTTCAGGGGGGGATAGAGATGGCGAGATTGTGATTGGAGATGCCCATAAATCTTCTCTTGGTGATGGGCCGATAGATTGGTGGCCCATTCTAGTACGGTCGACACTATGGGAGCCGTTGGGGATGTCAGTGGATCTGCAGTGGCTTGTATTGGGGGTAGTGCTTGGGTTGGTAATGGGTGGCAGCCAGGCGCTTGCGAGGAGTTTGTTTGCAGTGATGACTCCTCTAAGTAAAAGTGGAGAATTTTTTGGTTTTTTTGGCCTAGTTGGCAAGGCATCATCGGTATTCGGACCGATGGTGTACGTACTGGTTACAGGTGTTTACGATACCAGGGTAGCAATATTAGCGCTACTATCCATCATTGGAGTAGGCACTTTACTGTTGGTGCGGGTTAATGTCGAAGAAGGTGTTGCGGTAGCTGCTGAAGAAGATCGAAAATTACTAGAGGATTCTCAGGCTCACAATTAGGTTCAATACAGTTTTGAAGTTCTATTGTTGTTAGCAATCTATTCGTATTCCAGCGAGAAATCTCTTTTAGGGCATTCCATTACACGAGTTTGAAGTACATCTTTTTTTCACATGTAGTGCCAAATCTTCACAATTTCTTATATAATTCATAATATAACGTTGTAAATTGTACGGTATAAATAGATTTATGAAACGCAAGTAACGCTTTATATGTTGAGAGGTTTTTATGGTTGAAACAGTACTCATTGTTGAGGATGATCGCACAACATCTGATTTAATTGATATGTATCTCAAGCGAGATGGCTATAAGGTTATAGTGGCGTACGATGGAATTGATGGTCTTCGTATGGCACGCGATGCTAATCCAAATTTGATTGTCTTAGACCTAAGTCTTCCGGGCATGGATGGGAGAGAGGTCTGCCGGACAATTAGGGGTGAATCAGATATCCCTATAGTGATGGTTACAGCACGAGTTGAGGAAGAGGACAGATTAATAGGACTTGATCTAGGGGCTGATGATTATGTGACTAAGCCCTTTAGCCCGAGAGAATTGACTGCCCGTATACGGGCAATCTTACGTAGGTCGAATCGTAATAACAGTGAAGGAAGAGAGACCGATGAACTAAAGTGGAATGATATATGGGTTGATCAAGGAAAGCACTCTGTTACTGTTAACGGCAATGCTATTGAACTGACTCCGACAGAATTTAGCATATTGGTCTTGCTCATGCAACGGCCAGGTAGAGTTTTTACTCGGGGTCAGGTCATAGATCAAGTCTTCGGATATGACTTTGAAGGATTTGATCGGTCAGTAGATGCACATATGTCAAATTTGAGAAGGAAGGTGGAAGATGGAGTGCCCTCTGGGACGTATATCAAAACTATCTATGGGGTAGGGTATAAACTTGCTGACTAGCCACTGGATCTTTAGCCTTGGATTTAGGTTGGTGCTTGGGTTCTCTATTGTGCTTGCTTTGGCATTGGGTGTGGTGAGTACTTATGTGGTTTTATCCGCGCAAAGGGAGGCCAGAGTGTACACCGAGGAGCTTGAAACAGTGCAAGCAGCCCGTGTTCGACAGCTTGTCAATATTCACTATGACGAGAAAGTAGATGATACGTCTCTGGAAGAGGTTATTCAGCAGGTTGGTGATTTGTACGGCTGGAGAGTTGTTGTTCGCGACTCCTCCGATGAAATTCTGACGGATTCCCAGCCTAAAATCGCAAGATCTTCTGACCTACCTGTATTGCCCGACTGGGGGCCTCAGTCCAGTTTTTCAGGAGATAAGTCTCTTGTTGTTACTGCGTATTCAACCGATCAAAGTAAGAATTCCTTAGAATATGGATTGGGCTCTGTGGAGCTAATTCCGTCCCTGCAACAACCGCAATTTGATGAGCCATCAATTTCCAGCTTGGTTGAAGCAACTAATCAGACTCTTCTAGTTGTAGGTTTGATCTCTGGGGTATTTGGTGTGGTTGGCGTGCTGCTTGTGGCTCGACGGCTATTGTCTCCCATTCATGAGTTAACCAACGCAGCGGTGAAGCTGGGGCAAGGAGATTTGACTCAACGAGTTGTAGTGACTGGGCGCGATGAAGTTAGTCAACTTGGCCTGACTTTTAACTCAATGGCACAAGCTCTTGAAAAGTCTGAATACCAGAGGAGGAATTTAATTTCGGATATTGCTCATGAGTTGCGAACACCTTTATCAAATATGCAAGGATACGTTGAGGCAGTGCGAGATGGGCTTCTTCAACCAACCCCTTCTACTATGGGAACTCTTCATGGGCAAACTCTTCAGTTGACGGGGTTGGTTGAAGACCTGCGTATACTAGCTCAAGCCGACTCAGGCAATCTTGCATTAA
>Ga0114999_10001586_pt1 | contig 31362 bp, 28 predicted proteins | sample ArcticOcean_MG_C_3_FD_89820 | JGI IMG/M metagenome (GOLD analysis project Ga0114999, IMG submission 89820) | Marine microbial communities from western Arctic Ocean - ArcticOcean_MG_CB8_126 | ecosystem: Environmental > Aquatic > Marine > Oceanic | place: Arctic Ocean: Canada Basin | collected...
AAATTCTTACGACCGAAGTCGTTAGCGACATAGATGTCCTGATCTCCATCATTGTCAAAGTCCTCCCAAGCGCAGGCAAGACTGAAACGCTGATTATTAACGTCCATGCCAACCGCTTTGGTCACATCGTTGAAAATAAAATCTCCATCGTTTTGAAATAGGGTGTTCGGACCTCCGTTATTGGCATCGTAATACGGCATAGGAATTCCTAATGCGCCTTGCTCCGCCTTAATCGCACCACTAGCGTCCCGTCCACAGACATAAATATCCAGATCGCCGTCATTGTCGTAATCTGCAGCCGCCATCGAATTCACCTGACCCTCACTTCTGAAACCTCCACGTGGTGTAAAGTGCCCTTTGCCGTCGTTTTCCATAAGAAAAAGCTTCCAAGCAAGACCTATCGCAAGATCTTGATCTCCGTCATTGTCTAAATCGATCAGTAGAGCACTACGACAAAAATCGAGTATATCGACACCAGATTCAGTCGAAGCGTCTCGGGCTGTGCCGTCAACCTGATGAATAAGTAGCCGGTTCGGAAGGCCCCCGGGCTGAAGAATATATACGTCATCAAGCTTGTCACCGTTGACATCACCGACAATAACACCCTGCGCACCAAGCAGATCAGCTACTAAACTCTTGTCCGAGCGGGCGCGCCAGTAATCAAAACTCATCGCCAGTTGCTCACGGTAACTCGCCACGTCAGAAAGTAACGCGGGAGCCACATCAATAAATTCAATAACTCCATTTTTCCCTGGAGCCACTTCGCGGTAATCACTGACCCGAATTGAGTGTAATTTCGGCGGATCAGCAAGTACCCATTGACAGTGCCATGTCGATGTCACCTGAGTTCGTCCTTTGGTTGTTTTCCCATGCATCTCGAAGAGCATCTTGGTCAAGATTAGATCTCCCTTTACTTCCACATGCATGACCTTGAACTTTGCGCGCCTTTCAGATGCATTTTTCAGGACATTTGCCAAGTAATTCAATGCTTCGGTAAAGCCTTCAACACCCCTCTGAACGGATTTCTTCGTCTTTTCGCTATCGGTAACCGGACGGCTAATACGCATGGATCCACCTTCATTGATGGTCTCAAGATTAGTGAAACGCAGTGGCCCATTAATAAAACCATCAGCCAGACGTACTTCGAGTTCCTTGGCTGCTAGGCCGTCAGGATGGACCAACAGCTTGGCTATCGATTTCATCTCAATCGATACAGCTTCGCTGAAACTTTCACTTTCCCAGCCATTCTCTCCAGGATCGATGTTAACAAACTCATCTACCAACCGCCGGTGGAATTCAAGTCCGTCCGATCTTCCGGAGACAGTTTCGCTATCTGCCCACACATTACCTATCACGCCTAATAACAGTGGAACTACTAGCACAATAGCAGTATCGAGCCATGATCGATTTGTTAGGCTCCTGCTATTCATGTGTCGATCTTATACACACAAAGCATGCTTCGACAATAAAACTTGGAAACGTTGAAGAAAAAAGAAACAGTTTTTCTCTTAATCCACCTAACTCGTTAACTTGATAATTATATCCGTTAGTTAAGAAAATACCAGGGACAAGAATCGAACTTGCACTCCCAAAGGGAACCAGATCCTAAATCTGGCGCGTCTACCAGTTTCGCCACCCTGGCTTTATTAAACTAATAACCAGTATTTAATCCTCTTATCGACAATGTCAACCTCGACAAAGACACTTCGCTTCAAAATTAATTAATTTAATGAAGTTCTATTAAATGAACCACATTACAAACATGCTGGACATTGACCGAAAAATTCGAGTTCATGGTATATGCCAGAGAAACCGCTACTCGCCATCACCTCTTTTTCCAGAGTCTCAACTGGACATTTAATACTCAGAGTCTCAATTTTTCCGCAATCAGTACAGACAAGATAATCATTATGCTCGCCAGGATAAGAAAAAATGTAATAAGCCGCTCGCTCTTGAAAACCCAACTTTCTAATAACACCCTTACCTACAAGCCTTCCTAATAATCTAAAGACTGTAGCACGGTCACATTGATTGCAAAGCCCATCAGATTCACAAAGATCAGCCAATGTCTGAGGCTTCTGAAATGTTATCAGCACCTTTAAAAGTTCACGCATAGCCTTGGTTCGGCGCAAGCCTCGTTCACTGCATGTCTGTATTGCCCAGTCGAGGCGATCTTGGATCTCTTTATCCATTTATTAGTACAATATGATTTATTTAGTATAATTACATGATTTTCAACAATATTAATCACATCAATCAAGTGCTCTTATGCCCAGTTGCACTCTTACCAAAATATCGCTAAACTTTAAGCAATAACTTTATAATTCATTTAACTACATGAAACCGCTCATTAGTACACTGGTAATATTAGTCTTAAGTATTTTTACATGTTCTTGTAATCATAGTGAAAACTCCACAACGAAAAAACCTGGAAAAACAAATTCCCCTGAAACGGAAAAACAGGATGTAAATGAAAAAGAAACTGAGCTAGTTACCATAAAAACTGAAGCAGAAGTCGCACAAAAAGAACCCATTAAAAACCCGGAGCCAAAACAAATGCAAAAAAGGAAAGCATATGAGCCACTGAGCGATGAACAGCTAAGAAAAACTCTAACTCCACTCCAATATCAAGTAACCAAACATGAAGCCACTGAGCGACCTTGGACTAATAAATTTGATAAGCACTTTGAGGAGGGTATTTACGTATGTATTATTTCAGGAGAACCTCTTTTTTCATCTAAAGATAAATACGACTCGGGCTGTGGATGGCCAGCTTTCACCAAACCTATCAATTCAAAAGAAATAGTAAGCAACACCGATTTTAAAATTGGTTACGCTAGGACCGAAGTCAGAGCAAAGACAGGAAACTCACACCTCGGTCACATTTTTCCAGACGGTCCAAAATCAAAGGGGGGGCTTAGATATTGTATAAATTCAGCCTCATTGCATTTCATTCCTAAGGACAAGCTCGCCGATGAAGGTTATGGCGAATACGTCCAACTCTTCGAAGAAAATGTTAAAGAAATTCCTCAGTGATTAATCCAGAGGGGATTCAGGCAATTGGTGAGGAAATCGCTATCCGGTGGGATAACGGAACCGAAACGTACTGCTCAATGGAAAAGTTGCGCAAAGAATCCCCAAGCGCAGAAAATAAAGGAGAAACTGATCTCACAGGAAATAGGATAGGAGGTTGCGATCAGGAAACCTTTCCTGGAGTAAAAGTCACTGGTTGGGAAATGATTGGAGGTTATGCAATTCAATTCACCTTTAGTGATGGGCATAATACAGGAATATTTAGTTACGATCTCCTCCAAGAACTTTCCTCTTCGTAGAAAAATCAACTATAAATCTTCTTTCAACTCGTCTTCTTGCCCGGGCTCTTTTTCCTCAATATATACCCACTCATCTTGTTGCTCTGAGCGCAAAAAATAATTAATTAAAATCACAAGAGAAAAGCCGAACAGACCAAGCGTGATTTCCAAAATTCCGGGAGTGAAAAATATTGGTACTATATTAACGAAAGCATCACGGATAAGCTCAAATGTCTGCCTGAAAAACAGCACACAGATAAGAATGGGCCCCACAAAAAAACCTAACCAGAACAGCCCTAATCTCTTGCGTTTCTTGTTCGAAAAATTACCTGAATTCATTTTTTATATACAGATTCTAACCGCATTTCACGCTTTGCAATAAGATTAAGTTCATTAAGGATTATTATCATGCACATTCATTTGATTCAGACGGATATTATTTGGGAGCGTCCTACTGAAAATAGAGATTCTCTAGAGAAAATGTTTGGAGAATTAAATCCAATAGCTGGTGACATTATAGTCCTACCTGAAATGTATGCTACCGGGTTCAGCATGAACACTGCCCTTAGTGAAGAAAAAAAGCAAACAGACGCACCAAACACATCTTACCTAATACGTAAATCCAAAGAATTTCAATGTTGCGTAATAGGTGGTATAGCAATCCAAAGTAAAAACCTATTTCACAATGAGTCCGTCGCTGCATTTCCGAACGGGGAACTTGTAAGATATCAAAAAAATAACCTCTTCCCATTGGCAAATGAAAATCAAACCTATACAGCCGGTAAGGAACTAACGACCTTTGAATGGAATTCATGGATCATCGGTATGTCCATATGCTATGACCTTAGATTTCCTGAACTATATCGAGGACTTACCGCCAAAGGAGCTAATCTAATGATTACCATTGCGAACTGGCCAGTAGACAGAATTGATCATTGGGTAACCTTACTAAAAGCAAGAGCCATAGAAAATCAGAGTTACATTGTCGGTGTAAACCGTACCGGCGCCGATCCTAACAGTAATTACAATGGAAGAAGCATGGCCATTGATCCCATGGGGAGCATTATTCTGGATGCAGGTGAACAGCATGGTGTATTTAGTACCACTATAGAAATCGGAAAAGTATCTTCATGGAGAAATAATTTTCCAGCACTTAAAAGCATACAAAACTCGAGCTATATTTAATAATATTCTGTCCTTAATCCATTAATAATGCATCAAAAAATACCAAATGGCATTATAGAAGGTGAGGTAGTAGTCCTAGCCTTTGAAGTTGATCCAATTAAAGAAAGTTGGGCAGATTATGCGAATTCTCTTCCAAGAAATGAAATAGATAGAGCCAGAGAATTTCATTATCCACAGGACAAACTACGCTTCACCAAATGCAGAAGCATACTCAGAAATACACTGTCAAAATGGTTAAATGATAACACAAAAGAACTAAATATTGCCCTTGAGACAAATGGAAAACCATACCTGAAGGAAAATCCAGAAATACAATTTAACATCTCACACACTGAAGGCTTCGCAGGAATCGCTTTCTGCATGGAATATGGAGTTGGTATCGACGTAGAGAACACCGCTAGAGCCACTGATATCGAGCAAGTCGCGAAAAAAGTTTTTACTGAAAGTGAACAAGTAATTATAAATGCAGAAACTACCCCTGATAAAAGGAAAATGTTTTTCCGTCTCTGGACGGCAAAAGAAGCTTTCCTTAAAAATACCGGCCTCGGACTCACTCTCGATCCTAAAAAAGTTGAATCCAATCTTCCAACGGAAAATAAAAAATATGGCACCTTTGAATGCGCCCAAGTAAAGAACTCTTCTGGTTTACGATTCGTCGAAATATCATGCCCAGAGCCATACATCATGACGTTGTGCGCACCTGAAGAATTATTAGGTGAAATCAGTGTTTTTCCTCTCTAGGTCTAAACTTTCTAATTAAATGCCTTCAGGAATAAATTTGGAATTCCCACTAGCGTCTAAAATCGATATGCTTTTATACTTTTTGGCAATAATTTCATTTCCATCAAGAAAGATATCAATCATTTGGTTCGGTTTTATTGATGTTTTAGAAAAATTCCTACGTGCGTGCTTTTCTGTAACAGAACCCATTTCCTCTTCCCTTAAGTAAGGAATTGGATAACCTTTCCGCCCCTCCCCATCTATACCTACAACTGCCGCAAGTTTAACACCCAATTTCCCTTCGTTCATTACGGAAACGACGAACCTTTCACCTCGTGCTTTTACTTCGATAGATAGAAGCTCCACTTGTCCTGAATTAATGCCGAGAAGCCCTAACACCCAATCGACAAGCCTATCTGTAAAATTATCTATTAGAATAATATAAGCTGAAAAATATAGTAAAAATAATTCCGAAAAATATGTAAACCAATGCGATTAAATCTAGTCAAAATTTATTCGATTAAGAAATATTTCTAATAACCTCTAAGATCTCATTAGGGTTACTGATAATGTGATTGGCTCCAGCCTCTCTAAGCTCTTCCTCCTCTCGGAAACCCCATAACACACCGATCGTTGTCATCCCAGCTGCGACCCCAGTAAGAATATCGACATTAGTATCACCAACAAAAACAACATTACTCGGATCTACTTTCATCTTATTGCATATTTCAATAGCGGCATCAGGTGATGGTTTTTTTTCTACTCCTTCTCTTTGCCCTAATACAACTTCAAAATGTTCATTGCCGATTAGGCTTTCCACGCACATTTCAGTGAAATGATGAGGTTTATTAGACAGAACAGAGGATATAATACTGCGAGCTTTTAAATCAGCCAAGCATTCCATAATACCTTCATATGGCCTGCTTTTGTTGTTCCAGTTTTTGGTATAGGCTTCCCCGTAATCTTTTAAAACCTCTTCAATTAAATATTCATCATCGAGGCATTCATCAGGTAGCGATCTTTTGATTAAATTCTCCATGCCATCGCCAATGAAAAAACAATACTCCGCATAAGAATGTGTCGGGTACCCTCTTGCAACCAGAACCTCATTTACAGAATCCCCCAAATCCTCAATCGTGTCCAAGAGGGTTCCATCCAGATCAAATACAACTAATTTAATCAATCGTACTTAGAGAAATAAATTATTAATCGATTTTAGAAATAACCAGAGGGTCTGGATTATTTAATATCCTTAACCTCAAAGTGCCAATCTGTCCTCCACCGATTCTCCTTATAGCGCCTGTAATCAAATGCTTTAATCCCAGCAGCTAAAGAAAGAGCCTTCCGAACAGAATTGGCAATTTCAATGAACTCATCACCTTGGGGTATAACAAATAGGTTAAAAGAATTCGCGATGATCTCATTATTCTCTTCAACTAATGTTAGCCAGTCCCCAGCGAACTGCGTCAATGAATCAAATCTGACTTTCATTACCAGACCTGTAATTTTTTCTTCGTTAGGCTCAACAATACTGGCCGCTATTTCTTCAGTAAATTTTTTGGAAGTACTCAAGAAAAACATCTCATCACTAATTGAAAGTGAGGGAAGGAAATCATTACTAACAAAAGGAAGCCCCATAAAATGAGTTGTTACATTCTTACCCTCACTGGACAATGAGTCAGGTAATTGAAATTCCTGACCCGGCTCCTGCCCTGGAACGACCGCCACAATTTCATTAATTGCCGGAACCAACTCATCCCAAGCTTCACTTAGGAGTTTACGATTTTTTACAGAATTAAAGACAGCAATTCTAGGTAATTTACCATTCTTAATGAGTTCTGCCGGAAAACCAGGAATCTTTGGCATACTGCCATTAAGATCCACGACAATGCCGCCCTCAACCCCAAGGCCATTGGCTACTTTGTTTTTCATGATTTCCCACAACTTAAGAATTTTCGGTGTAAGCATTTGGTCAAACATTGCAAACATTTGCCCTACATCTTCGTCACCTTGAATTTTTACAGCTGATGATCCGATAATATGAAGCAATTCTGCTATCGTTTCAGTAATCTCAATACCTGATGTGCGATACTTTGGATCCTCAGCTGCATTCAATAGAAAGAATGCATCTTTAGGGGCATTCGGCGCCAATTTAAGAGATGAACTGGAATCTATTCCTGCAGCACTGTAACCTCCAACAGAAGCCCATTTTAATCCATTCTCACGATACAAAACTCCCGCAGTCGAATCTATTGAGATATCTGCCATTTTCGTAATCTGAGTGCCAAACTTCTTCATGAGAGGTACCGCTTTAGTTAAATCAATCCCTCCCTCTTTCATCGCTTCAATTAATTTTACAGCGGAATTACTCATCGCCTTAAAGCTGTCCTTGGCATAAAAAGCCGTAAGGGCTGATTCCGATAAATAATTATATGCCAAAATTTTCTTCTCCCCATAGCCCTTAGCAAATTCAAAGTCAGATACGGCTAACAATGAATCCTCCTCGCTCTTAGAGAATTTGATATGCTTATGGTCTGGACCAATTCCCACTATCACATACTCGTCAATAGATCCGAATGAGAATTCAACTTTTTTGGTATCAATTATCTTTTCCAATTTTGCAGCTAAATCCTCATCCCCAATTGCTTCGCGCATCTGCTCTCGGGCGCTATCATCAAAAACGTCCTTAGCCGCAACACTCCAAGATTTGAACTTCTGATCCCCCAGAACCTTAAACTCGGAAGTGAGGACAAATGGTGGCAAGTCAGCTTCTAGGGCAGATAATTGATTAACTAACTGCGCTGACATCCCTTTGCCCACCTTGGCTCCCGCTATAAATGAAGGTAACTGTAACTCCTCCATTAATTTTGCATTCTTACCTTCATCGGCTGATAGAATCTCCTTCAGAAGATCTCTCAAAAACTCCTCAGGATCAGGTTCATCAGCCCCGCCCAAACCAAAAGCAGAAAGCATCTGAGGACCAGCAACCTTTAATAAGACTTTATTATAAGCATTATTTATCTCATTCAATTTTTCTAAATGTTCCGCTGTTCCATTACCAAAACTAAAGAAAGCATCCTCACCCACAAAATCCATTGCTGAACCCCAAGGCTCGGCCACTTCACTCAAATCAAATCCTGATTCCAACTCAAATAATTCGATGAGTTTTTTCCACGTATTACTTTTACCAACCTCTTGCGTGAATTGTTCAAGATGGCGGAGTCCAAAAATTATCTCAGTGTCTTGAGGCATCCTTGAAACAAAACCGAATGGGTTTTTTTCTTTTGCGTCTTCCTGCGAATAGACAAAAGCTTGCCCAAACAAATTAAAACAAATTACGGCTAATAAGGTTTTTACAATTTTATAGTTCATTTCAATGCGTTTATTTAATTCCTCTCTGATTAGAGATATTTACATTTTTTCAGACTTACTCTTAGTTTTTTCACTGTATATCGTCAAATTGACTTTTAGTCATTATTACACCCAAAATGGGACTGGGTCTTATTGGCTGAAATTCAGTAAGATAATTAAGATATGTTAAAAACAATAACTTCAATCTGGTTGTCTAATAGCAAGTAAATCTGCATATAATTTCATTATAATAATCTCTTCAATTTATAATTGGGATCCTATATTTGTGTTAAAGACAACCAATAAAGTCACTAATTTATTTACCCTCAGCATCTAACTCTTTACTTGTCTTGGCCCCACTTTTCCGAAACTTCTCGCCCGTTTTGTTTCGTTCATATTTAAGTGCCACATCTAGTGGAGTCTGCTCTCTTGAATTTTTTGCATTCACTTTGCCTCCAGCGGCAATTAATAAATCACATATCTCAGAAACATTTTCTTCCCTGATTGATCGCGATACAGCATGCAAAGCAGTTTCTCGTGCTTCCCAACCATTAACTAAGCCCGGACTTAAATCCCTACAACTCACATTAACATTCGCACCCTTTTCTATTAACACTTTAATAAGATCTCGATACATCTTAAATGTTTTAGGGGGAGCAAATGACGCAGATCGTGCTGCAGAATTAAGTATGGTATCAGGCCCTCCGAATAACCCTATGGCATTAACATTCGCACCAGCTTCGATAAGTAAAATTGCTGTTTCTCGGTTACTTACCAAATGTAATGGAGTTTCTTTACAATCGCAGGTTGCCCTCACATTAGCCCCCCTATCAATTAAAAGTTTAACGATTCCACGATGACTTCCTTTCCAATCGGCACTAACAGCATGGTGCAGTGCAGTCCATCCAGGTTCATCTTTTGAATTAATAAAATCTCCATCATCTAATTGCTTTTTTATAGCCTCAATGTCTCCCTTTGAAACAGCAGAACGCAGTTTTTTCCCAGCAACATAATTGCCGCACCCAACAAGCAGAACAAGTGGCAAGAGCAGCAACATATTTTTCATATCAAAGTATTTTTAATAAAAGAAATATTAATCATTCCGTTAATATTGGAACAGACTTACGCTTACCGTCATACCAATTGATATTCCTTGTCAGGTACATAATAGCAGCAATGACAACAAAAAGTCCTATTGATCCAATAAGTAACGCATAGTCCTGACTCCTTAATAGAACATAGAGATATCCATACAAGACAGTGGCTATCAAGCCTACGATAGAAGCCCTTACTGAACTCTTAAGAACGACCAAAGAGTATGAACCTATTAAAGTAACCACTGCTACGCTAGCTGTTATATAAGCAGCAACAAATCCTATGTGTTCAGCCAATGATAGTTCGAGTAAATAAAAAACACACATCCCTGCACCAAGTAGCAGGTATTGAAGGGGATGTATACGAGATCCAGTCAGGATTTCAAATAGCCATAAAGTAATAAATGTCAGCATCAAAAATAGAGGGGCATATTTAACACTTCGAAAACCCATCCGATAATTATCAATAGGCACTAAGAATTTAACACCAAATAATGAAGCCTTAATAACTTCATTCAGATTAGAACCAGTCTTCCACTTCTGAGGATAATTACGACCAAGATAAGGCACATTCCATGTCGCGCTAAAACCGTCAGAACCTATCTCATGACTCCTGGGAAGCCAATTACCTACAAAACTTGGATCTGGCCAATCAGATTTCAAATCAATTTCAGTTTCATGCCCATAGGGTGTAAAAAAAAGACTGTCACTACCATTCAATTGAATAGGAAAAGAAAATTCAAATAATTCGCTCTCAAGATAACTTCCAAGAAGCGCATGAATTCCAGGACTCCCATGATTCGAACTGAAAGCTTGGGCAGTAGAACCTGGCCTGAAATTTATTTTTTCGCTACCCCAATCAAGAACACTTTGTTTAGTAATGCCTTTCGAATCCGAGATCCCTAATGACAAGTATGCTCGATCCCAAAGTATATCTTCGGAACTAATTCCCCATGACGAAAAGTCAGGTTTGGAAAACTCACCACTAATCGTTGCAGAAAAATCATACAAAGGGACTTGAAAAATTCCTCTTTTCCTTAAATCATTGGAACTGCGACCATCAATTTTAAGTTTTTCAGGTAAAAAAGTGGCATGCCGAGTCTCGGTAGTAGTAAAATTTTCAACACGATCACCGGATGTTCTTTTCTCTACCGTGTGATGCAAATAAGGAACCGTAATCCATGGCCCCATTATAGCTTGATCACCTCCCCAGCTACTCGTGACATCTCTGAATGCTTCATCTCTTGTCTGCTCTCGCTCACGGATCACACCATTAATCATCAGAATTGGAATTTGCAAAATGAGGATTAAAAAACCTATAAAAAGAGTCCTTAGAAATAGGGATTTTTTTATGGATTCCATCATAGGTGATAACCAATCATTTATTTTATTTTGATGTGAGTTGCTCATGTTCAATTTCGTTTTTTATCCTTCAATCCGTAGAAGTTGATACGTTGACTTTCTCTATTACCTTTCAGATTCGTGTTATTTTATTTTTTATTGGCTAAATAACTGACTGAGCAGATTAATCATTTTTAATTAACTTTGTGCTACAAAGTTAATTAGGTCAAGGGAATGCTTTGTGCCACAAAGTTTAATTAAAATAGCTTAAACTTTTAAATAATTGTCTAAGCAATCATTAATTAATACATTCCTTTTTAATGGAACCTCGTGACCTGGTCCAGAACCGGATTAAACCGTGAGTAGGGCTAAAAATCCAAGCCATAACAAAAAAAATCATTCCACAAACGACCGTAGAAGGCGCGGTAGGAATTTTAAAGGCGACAGCTAAATGAACTCCCCCAATGGCACTCATAAAGGAATGCATAAGGCTAAATAGCATCATCATCCAAAGCCTATCCGTTAAAAGATATGATGTGGCCGCTGGAAGGATTAACATCGCAATTACTAAAATTGCACCAACTGATGAAAATGCCGACACAACAACAACGGACAACATACACATCAAGAGATAATGAACTAGCCTAGGGCTAATTCCTATTGTTGCTGCCAAATTTGGATCAAAGGAACTTACAAGTAATTCCTTATAGAATAAAATTATCAAGCCTCCAACAATGAGCACGATCATGCCCATCGTCAAAGCCACTCTAGGCAATCCCATGATGATTTTTTCTTTTGAAGATAAAAAATCAAGTTTTCCAAAGAGGACACAATCTAAATCCAAATCAGTATGACTACCATGCAAGGATATAAGAATTACGCCAATAGCAAACATTGTTGAAAAAGTAATTCCAATAGCAGCATCCTGTTTGATTCGAGTTCGAGAATGCAAGATCTCAATGATTAATGTTGTCATAACTCCAGCCACCAAAGCGCCGATGAACATTGGAACCTCCGACTTTGAGTTAGTAAGAATAAATGCAATAGCTATGCCGGGAAGTACACTGTGACTAATAGCATCTCCGACCAAGGAAATGCGCCTTAAGACGAGATAATTACCAATTAGTCCACATGCTGCGGTAACAAAAAAAGCCATCGCTAATATAGGCCAATATGCCGAAGCATATCTTTCCCAGGGCTCTATAAAAATTTGATAAAACCTCATATACTTGCCCTCCCCGGAATAGGCTTACCGTGAGGATCTTCCTGTGGATAATCCAGATAAGACTCCAACTCAGAAACCTCTTCTTCACTTAAAAAATGCTCTACCTTTTCCGCGTCATCATGCACATGATCTGTAGCATAATTAGCTTCATTCGTCAGATAAAGTTCCCATAACCTATGATTACGAACAATTGATCTAGCTTTATCGAATCCATCGTCAGTCAGGCTGACATTATCACCTTTCAACTTTACTAAACCGGATCTTTGCATGTTTTTAATTTCTTTAACTAACCCCGCTATAGACATTTTCCGATGACTGGAAAGATCCTTCATTAATACTCTATTGCCTGAACTTTCCAGCCCTCTACTTTCCAATACCTTATATATGGATTTAAGAGAATTTTCCTCACGAACCTTTTTGACACGAGCACGGTACCTTAACCACTTAGTAAATCTGCCATACTTAGGAGAAAAAAGGTAAGCCATAGTAAAAATTGAACTCGCAGAAAGAACCATAAAAGGCCCAGTCGGTAGGTTACTTCCAAGAAATGAGAGGAATACACCAATGACGGCAGACAACATACCAACTCCCATCGCTATCCATAGCATGCGGTGCATACGATCGACCAGAAGATACGCTGTGGCCGCTGGCGTAATAAGCATCGCTGAAACTAAAACGACACCAACAGCCTGAAGGGAAATAACAATAGCAAAAGCCAAAAACATTTGAAATAAAGCTTCCAAAATTCTCACAGGAAAACCTATTGAAACCGCAAATTGTCGATCAAAGCTTATTGCAAGGAATGGTCGGTAGAGTAGACCAAACAGTATAACGGTCAAAATAACAACGACCCCCATTGTTATAACATCATACCGATCTAGAACAGCAACATCGCCAAACAGGTATGATTTAAGCCCCGTGATTTTTGAAGCTCCTTCGTTATTCTGTATTATACGAATAAGACAGAGTCCTATAGCAAAAAATGAAGCGAGAACAATTCCAAGAGCCGCGTCTTGTTTAATACGAGTTGTTCTTCGTATAGCTCCCACTAAAAGTGATCCTGCTAGACCTGATAAAGTTGCTCCAATCAGTATAGCAACTGGATCCTTACTCATACTCCACAAGAATCCTAAAGCCACACCTGGAAGAACTGCATGCGAGATAGCATCCCCGAAAAGAGCCATTTTGCGAACCACAATAAAACTTCCTAACAAACCACAAACAGCTCCAAAGAGAAGCGCCCCTATCAAACTCAAACGCAATCCACGATCTGACAGCGTAATGAATCTTCTCATCTGATCCCAAGGATTCGTCTCAACTATCTCACCTATGCGTGCAGCGGCAGCTTCATTTACTGCCACAGAGAGAACTAACACTCCAAATATGATTATTGATCGAATCCTAGGCACTGCTAAATTAATTAACTTTCCTCTTTTGCAAACTTTTCAGCAATCTCAGATAGAACAGTCAAGCGACCTCCATATGTCTTCTGCAATAGATCTCCAGTAAACACTTCTTCAGTTTTTCCGAAAGCAACGACTCTCATATTTAACAGAAGCATCATATCAAAATATTCACGGGCACTACCCAAATCATGATGAACAACAATTAATGTTTTTCCTTGATCTCTAATCTCTCTAAGAAGCTCAACAATCGCTGATTCCGTAGCCGCATCAACGCCTGCAAAAGGCTCATCCATTAAATATAGGTCACTTTCCTGAGCCAATGCTCTGGCAAGGAAAACACGTTGCTGTTGACCTCCACTCAAATTTGCTATCTGCCGTTTTCCGTATGCCTCAAGGCCCACTTTCTTTAATGCGGCATAAGCTTTTTCTTTTTCTTCTTTCCCTGGCCTTCGGATGAGCCCAAGTCTTCCGTAACATCCCATGAGAACAACATCAATCACACTAACAGGAAAATCCCAGTCAACGGATTCACGTTGGGGCACATATCCGACCCTCGAAATATTCTTTTTTAAATCTTCACCAAATACTTTTACCCAACCATCAGAGCATTGAACTAATCCCATTACTGATTTTATCAGCGTAGATTTACCTGCTCCATTCGGTCCAACGACCCCAACCATACTCCCAGCAGGAACCGCCATATCGACTCCATATAGTACTGGTCTCTTTTGGTAAGAAACCGTTAGATCATGTATTTCCAGAGCAGGAACCTCAATATCCTCAGTAGACATAGCAATTATTTAAGAGCTTCCACAATAGTGTTTATATTATGCTTTAGCATTCCTTGATAAGTCCCTAAGTCATATTCCTCATCACTGGACTTTTCTATGTCGCCAGGCTCCCCCATAGCGTCAGAGAACAATTCCCCACCAACCTTAGCACCCGAATCCTCCGCAATACTTTTAATCGCCTCAGGAGAAACACTAGACTCGACAAAAATTGATTTAATCTGATTTTCCTTTATAAAATCGACAAGATTGACCCTTTCAGCAATTCCTGCCTCTGTTACCGTAGAAATACCTTGAAGCGCAACTACCTTGAATCCATAAGCTTCACCAAAATATTCAAAAGCATCATGACTCGTAATCAGAATTCTAGACTCCTCAGGCAGTGACTCTACTCTGGATCTTGACCATTGATGTAAATCTCGAAGCACTTCGATCAAGTGATCGCCTCTTTCTCTGTAATGAGATGAGTTCTGAGGATCTGCATCACTGAGCTCTTTAACAACCAAAGGAACACAACCTTCCCATATCTCTGCATTACCCCAAATATGGGGATCAGGATGTGATTTCTGACCTTTGAGTTGACCCTCAGAAACAGTGGATCCAAAATCAATCCCTCCTTGAGTTTTAAGATCAGATGTCATCTGACCCTCAAGAAAAAGTCCATTATAAAAAATAAGATCTGCTTCACTTAAAGCGATACCATCACTCGGTATTGGCTCATAAAGGTGAGGATCCACTCCCGGTCCCATTAGGCCAGTGAGTTGAATTTTATCGCCGGCTATTTGTTTAACCATATCAGTTATCATTGTTGTCGTTGTCACAACAGAGATTCGGGCATCTTCATCCATAGATCTATAATCCGAACTGCAACTCGAAAAAGTTGCCAATGCCAACAAAACAGCAATTCTGTATATTAGTAATGACTTAACAAGCGCTTGTGTAACCGAATTGGGCATACCTAAATGATCTTTCTTTTTATCATAATAATTGATTATATATAGCCTAACCTAACTTTCATTGTAAACCCAATTATTATTTTGTTTGCCAAATAGTTTTAGCCATGCCACTATTCTATCATGGCTGTAATTGTCAGTACCAAAGCAGACACTCCACGTGGGACTCGTGCTCAAGAAGATTATTTGGAGCAAATACTCAGCCTTATAGAAAAAAAAGGCTATGCGAGAGTAGTAGATATTGCCAAAAACCTAAATATCGCCCAGGCGAGTGTCACAGGAATGATTCAGAGAATGGATGCAGAAGGTCTTGTATCGTATGAAAAATACAGAGGAGTTATCCTAACCTCTGAAGGAGAAGAAATAGCTAGAGCTATCATTAACCGTCATGAAAGCTTAACTGAGTTCTTCAAACTTTTTGGATTATATGATGACACTATCTATGAGGATATTGAAGGAATTGAGCACCACATGAGTCCACCCACTCTCGCCACAATCCAAGCCCTTACTAAAGAATTGGAAAGGCAGCCAGCTCTACTGGATCGAGTAAAATCTAAAGTATTCCAAGCCACTTAATGTAACCTCATGCGAAGAGGAATCTTAGGAATAGGTGTATGCACCTTGGACATATTAACTAAAGTTAAAACTTTACCTTCTGATGAAAGTGTTGAGGAAGCTGACTCGGCCATTTTTATGGGAGGGGGCCCAGTCCCAACAGCATTAGCTGCTGCAACTCATTTAGGAAGCTCTACAACCATGATTGATATTCTGGGTGACGACTGGAAATCAAAAATAATTATAGAAGAATTAATGAATCATGGCATCCAATGCGAAAACATCACAATCGAATCAGGTGCATCAGCCTCACTTGCTTCAGTCCTTGTCAGATCATCTGACGGAGCTAGAGCCATCCGTTTTGTTAAGAGTTCAACTAAAGCAATCAATCCGCAATCACTTGATGATAATACAATTAACAATCACAAAATCCTACACTGTAACGGAAGGCATCTCGATGCCTGTTTGAAAGCTGAAGAAATAGTAAAATCACATAAAGGAGAAACCCTTCTTTCCTTTGATGGCGGCGCTGGTCGCTACAGAGAAGAATTACTTCCACTAATGAAAAGAATCGATATTGCTATCGTCGCTCAGGATTTTGCACTCAAGGCAACTAATGAAATTAATTTAACCCAATCCACTTGGATTAAATTAAATCAACTATTCCCAAAGGCTCACATCATTGGAATTACTGATGGGAAAAAAGGAAGTTGGATCCAACACGAAGACCAAGAAGCCTTTCATCAACCCGCATTCTTAGCCACAAACATTGAAGACACGACCGGCTGTGGTGATGTATATCACGGAGCCTTTCTTCACGCTATTGAATCCGGAATATCAGTTAATGAAGCAGCAAAAATGGCTAGTGCCGCGGGCTCAATGAATGCCACGGCTTTGGGTGGTAGGGGCTTTCTTCCCAATAAAGAACAACTGCAAAATTTCCTAGCTAAAGCCAAAGAAATTAAACCTCTTAAATTTTAGGTAATTTTCCGGTACTATCACCTAGCTTAGAAACTTTTGCTCCAACCTTATCCAGCATAGCTACATACAAGTTAGACAATGGAACTTCTCCTTGAAAATCCAAATGACGTCCAGGCTCTAGAGTTCCACCACCATGACCAGCTAAAAGAAGAGGTAAATCATGATGCTTATGACTGTTACCATCAGCAATACCGCATCCATAAACAATCATAGAATTATCAAGAACACTCTGTCCTTCAGCATCTTCCATGGATTTTAATTTGGTTAAAAAATAACCGAATTGCTCAATATAAAATCTGTCGATTTTAGCAATCTTATCGAGCTTCTTTTGATTATTCCCGTGATGTGATAAATGATGATGCCCTTCGGGTACTCCAATGTCTCGAAAATTTCTGTTACTACCATCATGTGCCATCATGAAAGTAGAAATGCGGGTCGTATCAGTCTGGAAAGCCAAAGCAGTAAGATCATAAAGCAATCGAATGTGATCCTTGTAATTACCAGGAATCCCTTCCGGCATCTTCATGTCAGGAGCTTTGGCCGCAAATTGTTCGGCCCTTACAACTTTGCGCTCAGTATCGCGGACAGCAGTTAAATATTCGTCAAGTTTCTGTTGATCATTACGACCCAACTTACTGTGAAGTCTGTTTGCGTCTTCCAATACAAAATCAAGAATACTTTTCTGTTGCTTTGCAAGTTTCAATCTCTGCTCTTTGTTTCCTTTTTCCCCTGAGCCGAATAATCTTTCAAAAACAACTCTAGGGTTAGCTTCGGGAGCCATTGGTAATTTTTCATCTCTCCAAGAAATATTATACTGGTAAGCACAGCTGTAACCAGAATCACATCTACCACTCTTTCGGGCTGCATCACAACTCAGCTCTAACGAAGATAATTTTGTCTCTTTCCCAATACTATTGGCTGCAACTTGATCTACAGAAACACCAAGTCTTATATCAGCACCTGCTGTCTTCTTCGCCCTCATTCCTGTCAAGAAAGTCGCATTAGCTCTTGCATGATCGCCTGCACCGTCTCCACCGTTTGTTGCGTTCCTATGATCAAGACCACTAAGTACTTGAAAGTCCTTTTTAAGATCCTCTAACGGCTCAAGCGTGGGTGACACTTGATAATCCGACCCTAATGAACTTGGCCTCCATTTTTGCATATTCTTCCCGTTAGGCGAATACACAAATGCCATTCTCTTTGGAGACTTAGGCGAAACATCCGAAGCAAAAGATTTCGAGCCTAGGGAATCCAATAGAGGTAATGAGATGCTCACCCCCAGTCCTCTAAGGACCTTTCGGCGTGATACTTGTTCCCTTTTCATATTCATATAAACCTGCAAAGTTTTTAGTTAGTACTAGTTAATACAACATCAACTTCCGATAACTGCAAAAAATTACTATACAAACGTTAAATATTTAAACATTTTTTCATTTTTTCATTTTTTATAGAATAAAACACTAATCAAATAAGTTTTGCTTGGAAAAATAGGTATTGATTAAAAAAATGAGGGGATCTCAGTAAATGCTCCTGATCTTTCCCTCACTCTGTTTAATAAACGGATTCATTTTCTTTAGAGCGGCGAGGATAATTTCGATATTTTATAAACTAGAATGCTAAGATTGAGAAATACCATGAGTATTGAAATATTTAATTAGGGCACCCAAGTGAATCGACCCCAGTTTTTTTTGTGGGGTACAATTGGCAATTCCTTTTCCCCTGATTCAGTAACAACCATGACTTTAGGTCCACCCTTTTTTGGATCAGGAAAAGCTCGGGTTACATATCCATCGGGAGACCAAGTAGGGTCATCTCCCCTCCCTAATTTGCGCCGATTCTTTCCATCACTGCCAACTACCCAGACGTGAAACGTCGACGAAATCATTCGGTCTCGCTGAGGGTTAAGGACTCCCGTAAATTTGCTCATGTGAATCATCTCAACGCCTTCCCAATGGGCAATCCACTTGCCGTTCGGCGACCAGGCAGGAACTTTCTGTTCAATGGGAGCCTTTATCTCCTTGTGGTATTCCACGTCCGGACGAGAAATTAGCTTAGCATTACCTCCATTAAAGTCGCTGACCCAAATACGCATATTGCCGCTTCGGTTGGAGACGAAAGCGATCCGATCTCCTTTGGGCGAGACCACCGGCATAGCATTACTGAACTTCAATTGCTCTTTATCGGTGAAAAATCTACGCGTCTGGCCTGTTTTTACATTTACGAGATAGATCTGCGCATTGCGGGCTGGATCTTGTTTCGGCTCGGGTTTCACCTTCATCCATACCAGATGCTCTGAGTCAGGCATCCAAGAGGGCATCAAATTCATACCCTTTTTCACCAATGTTTGGGCATTTTTGCCATTGAGATCGGAAACCCTTAATACCAACCCGTGACCAATCTGTTCAACATAGACAAGCTTCTTTCGGTCGGGGGAGCAACTCGGCATACGGCACCCGCTCTTTGAATGAGTGAGTTGATGACTGCCCGTACCGTCCTCCTTCATGCGGTAAAGTTGTAGGATACCTTTCTCATCGGTGTGGCTAACGATAACTTCCCGCAATTCATCTCCAGCTAAGGCTTCTCCCATTTTCTGAAAAACTGTGAAGGCGAAAAATGCAATGACGGCCAGAACAGCATTGAGTATTTTCATTTCCTGACTCTAGCACCGCTCCCACACAAGAAACAAGTGAGCTATTTTATAAAAACTTTAAAGTCACTCCACAGATCACTGATAAAATTCTAGGAAAAGTAAATCCAGTTTATCTATGTTGAGCGCTCTTTCTAATATCCATGAGTAATTTATCGCATCGCTGCCGAATCGAATTCAACTTTCCAAGATAATTGGGATCCTTCGATAAATTATCTCTTTCATGCGGATCATTTTTAAGATCATAGAATTCTTCATAGATTGGATCCTGCTCAAAGTAGCGAATATATTTCCAATCTTTCGAACGAACCCCTTCACTTTTTGGAATTTTTTTATGTTCGAAGAGGTGCTCGCACAAGAAATCTTCACGCCATGCATTCTTGGCATTTCCTGAAAGAAGTATCTTTAAACTTCGCCCATCCATTGGAATTTTATTCTTTACCCCAGCAAAATCAAGAATGGTGGGAGCCAAATCCAAATTTAGCACCATTTCTTGCCGCAATTTGCCTCGCTGACTCTTAGCTTTTGTACGTGGGTCGAAGACGATCAAAGGAACACGGATAGATTCTTCATATAGTAACCAGCAATCACTTAGTCCACGTTCTCCAAAAAACATTCCATTATCGCTAGAATATATAATTATCGTGTTCTCTCTGAGATCTAACTTTTGCAATTGATCCCTTAACCGACCAACTGCATCATCCACCCCACTGACCATTCGATACATACCTTTCATCATTGTTTGAAATTTTTTAGGCGTATTAAATCTCCACCGCCACCGTTCCCTCCCAAGAGAATCTTGCAGAAAATCAGGCTGTCTTTTAAAAAAGTTCTGATCTGAATTTAGTGGTTCTGGTATTGTGGATCCTGCGTAATATTCGTCAAATCGGATTGGCCAGATGTATTGTCTAGGATCATCATCTTGAGCATGAGGAGCATTGAAGCACAAGGTTAGACAGAAAGGCTGATCACTTTCACTCCGTTGCTTCAAGAATGCAGTGGCTTTATCCACTGTCACATCCGTAAGATGTTTTTTCTCTCCGTTTAAATTAGTAACAAAGTATCCTTTGGGCCCACTCTTTCCCCAATGCTCAAAGTTATCAAAATCATCAAACATCAACCTCAATGACTGTTCTTCATCCTCCACCATTATTTCACCATTTGACTCAATTCCAAACTTACCTATCAAAGCTGTCCTATAACCATTTTTCCGTAATAATGCTGGATAGCTTATTGCAGCCAAGTTGGCCTGCAAAGGATCCGTATTAAAGGTGAACCCATGCCGGCGACGGTACATGCCCGTCAGAATACTTGCTCGACTAGCACCACAAATAGGAGTCGTCACAAAGGCATTTTGGAACCGCACACTTTCAGCCGCTAAACGATCTAAATGTGGTGTGGAAATAATCCTATTACCTGCACATCCCATTGCCCAAGCCGGTTGGTTATCGGATATGATAATAATAAGATTAGGCGGCTTCGAAATTTCTTCCTCAGCAGGCAATAATTCAATTAAAGAAAAAAGGATTGCTATAGCAGCGAAGAGTTTCATTCACATATAGATCAATTCAATTCACTGGCTTCAACAATAGCTACAATCCTTAAATTTCATTTTACTGAAAAACCGTCACTAAATTGAGCTAAGAATTTAATCATAAATCCTCCTACCATCCCCTCTTCTGTATTGAAAAGGCACCGAATTGACCACACCAAAAACCAAAGATGAAAATTTTAAATTACTGGATTTTAAGGACTTAATTATAGCTTTTATAGCCAGCTTATCATAAAATTCTATTCCTCTGCCCAAAGCATAAGTGAGTATCATTTCACTGGCACATCTAAGAAAATCTTCGCGCTTGGCTGTTAAAAGAATTTTTTGAAATTCCTCATGCGTTTTGAAGGACTCTCCAGATACTAATTTGCCAGAAGCATCAATGGGAGCTCCTTCATCATTCTCACGCCATTTACCAATTCCGTTAAAGTTTTCATATACTAACCCAAGAGGATCCATCAAGGCATGGCAAGATGAACAGTTAGGATCTTCACGGTGCTGTTCTAACCGCTGACGAAGGTTGCCTTTAAGTTTCTTATTGCCATCAAGCTCATCGACACCAGGAGGAGGTTCTGGTGGGAGTGTCCCTAGAATGTTTTCTAGTATCCATTTACCTCTTTTCACCGGTGAAGTTCTTGTTGCGTTTGACGTAATTGTTAGAATGCTTCCGTGAGTTAAAATTCCCTTTCGCCGCGTTCCTTCCAACGACGTTTTACGAAACCCATCTCCTTCAAATCCTTTGATCCCGTAATGCATGGAAAGTCTTTTATTTATAAATGAGTATGGAGCGCTGAGCAAATCAGTTACTGGTAGATCTTCCTTTAATATATGTTCAAAGAGCATTTCCGTTTCTCTCTTCATTGAAATTTTTAATTCATCATCAAATTCCTTATAAGTTTTAGGATCAGGATCAACGATAGAAACATCACGTAACTGCAACCATTGACCTGCAAAATTACTTGTTAGCGATTTAGCCTTTGGATCTTTTAGCATTCTATTAACTTGAGATTTAAGGTTCTTTCTCAGAGTCGCTTGCGTAGCATGAAGAAACAACTCATCATCAGGCATACTAGACCAAATAAAATATGAGAGCCTGGAGGCTAATGAATATTCATCAATGCGGTACGTGGCATCCGGGTCATTTGGATCAGGTTGAATTTCACCACGAAAAAGAAAAAACGGAGAAGTCAACACCGCTTGACATGCAAGCTTTACACCATTTTCAAATGCATAATCCCCTCCCTCTTCTATTCCAATCCTAACAAACCTCATCAAACGTTCAATCTCTGCCTCAGGAACTTTCCTTCGGTAAGCACGACTCGTGAACTTCCATAGTATTTTCTTCGCCTCTTTAATTCTGTTCTCAGGACTGATTTGAAGCCCATTAAATATCTTTTGGTGAAAATTTGGCAACTTGTCATTGGATACACCCAAAGGACCTTCCACTTCTATGGATCCAATGAACAGGTTCCTATCCCGTCTTTTCGGATCTTTATTTTTAGGATCATAAAAATCATTAATGAACTTTGTTTCAATCAATTGGATCCCGTTATCCAATTCATATTTCCGAGCAAATTCCTCATCATCTATGCGTAGTCGGTACTCGTAAACTTGCATCTTTTCAGGCCTATTCTTTACCTCAAATGCACGTCTTTTTTTACCTCCAACATATAATGGCATCTTTGCCGGTTCGTTCCCTGCCTGTTCAGCCCCCGCACGAATTTTTACTATATATTCCCCCCCTTGAGAAAACTTATGCCTGACTGTTACGGAACCATATGTAGGTAAGATACGAGCCCCTCCTCTGTCCTCACCTCCTTTAAGTGCACCGGCTTCATATTTTTTATTTTTTTAGGTGGGTCCGATGTTCTAATTGCAGCCGAAGTAACTTGTTCTGCTGCTTTTAAATATTTCTCCAAAAGGACTGGGGAAATACTCAGAACGTCACCAATATTATCAAAACCATAACCACTGTCATCAGGCGGAAAGTCCTTCGCTGGCTCGAAGTCGATCATCATCAAGTCCCTTATCGTATTATTATATTCCTGCTTATTCAGACGACGTATAGTAACTCGTCCAGGATCAGGATTATCAGAATCCAGACGGAACACTTCATTTTCAATCCAATCGATAATTTTTTTCCTTTCCTGATCACTAGGTTGAGATTTTCGTTTAGCCGGAGGCATCAGTTTTAATGAAACGTTCTTTAAAACATCCTTCCATATTTCAATGTCAGAAATTCTTGATTGAGGGGAATCCCACGAATCGAGTGAAATGTCCCCCTTCGTTGTTCCATCTCCATGACAATCAAAACAGTGCTCCTCTAGAATCGGCAATACTTCCTTTTCGTATGAAACGTTTTGAGAAAAGATATCGTTACAAGATACCCAAAAAAAAACCAAAAGAATTCCGCGCAAAGACAATCCCGTATTTAAGGAACAGATCCTTTTTCTATGGTTAATAAGATCCATCTTCAGTAGAGATACTACCTCATAAGGTAAACATCACTCAATTATGATGAATTAATATTTAATTCAATTGCACTGTGCAGCCTAGACCGGCCAGCATTTTAATGACAACCTCATCCTGGGCCGCAATGACTTGCAAATTCCTCATCTGTAGGCATTCTTCCATTTTCAAATACCAAAGAAACCCAGCTACCAAGAGTCTGATGAACACTTTGAATTGATTCCTGGGCTTTGACGAAGGCATCTGCAATTTCATTCTTTAGCATTTTATCCCTAATCTTATTGTATTCCTCAACCTCACCTGCCGTCAGTTCCACCCCAGATTGTTGTTTCATCTGCAAAGATTCCCCTTTGGTCTGCATTTCACTAAATAGTTCCTTCGCCTCATCATTCTCCATGAAACTGTCGATGGCTCCAAAAACTTCTTTTAAACTAGGATCTTCGAGCAAGGACTGGCAAAGTTCCTTGGCCTTTGCTTTGTAATCAGCTTTCGTTGCGGAAGATTCACCAATAATCATAGACATATTTTGATGATCGATCCCCTAAGAGCAATAGTCAACAATAGTAAATTAGTTTATGAATGAAGTAATGGCATTAGTTGCAATGCTTCAAGAATTCGTATAAATATTTCAAATAACCGCTAATAAGAATGCGGGAAATGACTAAAAAATACTATAAATTTTATCTTATAACATCATGTCCGAACCAACTAACAATAGATTTTTCAAAGGCGAAGCCTGGGCCTGCTTTTTTCTTCGCATGTGGATAGGAATGCGTCTCATGTTCGCAGGCCTCACTAAATTTCTAAATAAGAATGACGAAGGAGGCTGGTCCTTTGATCAGGAAAAGGCAGGAAAAGTCATGGGATCAATTACTGAAACCATGAAAGCAAATACAGCCATACCTGAAATCATGCTAAATCAATACGCAATTGTTCTTCCTTGGGCATTGCTGATTGTAGGCGCAGCAGTGATGCTTGGCTTGTTCACTAGAATTTCATTATTCCTTGCTGGAGGACTGGTCCTCTCACTAAGCTTTGGTCTCATGCTCTTACCTGATGATACAGCAGCGGTTGAACGTGGTGTAGAAATCATTATTGTTGGTCTAGCGTTAATGACTGTTAAGCACAATGTTGGAGCCGTTGATAACCTTTTCCAGCTGGCTTTTTCCAAGGACGACGAAGAAGAAAACTAAATCATCCGTTAATTAGAAAAGCTAATAAGGATCCGACTATAACTTTAATACGTAGAAATTTCATTAAGTCATGAACTTCAAACATATCGGCCAAGACAATTCTAAGAAGGAAGAGACTACTACAAATTCTGAACCATCTCTTACAAGACGCAATTTTCTGCGCAACAGTTCGACTGCGAGTGTAGGTACCGGACTAATCGTGACCAGCAAGACGGCACTCGGACAAGAAGGTCCTGACAAAGGCAAGAAGGTCAGGTGCGGTATCATTGGATACGGAGATGAAGGTAAGGCTCTAAGAGAATCAAGCATGTTTCTTAAGGACCTCGTTTGCTTTCCTGCAGTTTCAGATATATGGCCGCGAAATTTAAGAGCAGGTGTAGGCCAAATTGCAGCGAGTAAACAGGGAGGTGGAGATGATGGTGATATCTGTACCGGTTATGCCGAACCAGAAGAAATGATTAAGAAAGAGGAGTTGGACTGCATCATCGTAGCAACTCCCGACTTCGTTCACCATACCTATTCGATAATGGGCATGGAAGCGGGCCTAGATGTCTACTCTGAAAAGCTAATGTCAAACTCGGTAGATTTTGCCCGTCAAATGGTGCAATCACAGCAGAAGACAGGAAAATTACTGGCGATTGGTCATCAACGCCGTAGCAATCCACGCTACATGCATGTCAAAAATGAGATAATCGAAAAACGCAAACTTCTAGGCTGGATCACTCACATGACAGCTCAGTGGAACCGTTCTAGAGGAGGCTCAGTTCCTCGTGAAATCCCTCAAGGAAAAGATACTCTCTCCGATGAAATTCTTCAAAAATATGGTTACAATGGAGGGGCTAAAGGCATGTTCGAATTCCGCAACTGGAGAATGTATAAAAAGTTTGGAGGAGGAATTATTTCCGATCTTGGCGCACACCAAATTGACATTTTCAATTGGCTTTTGGATGAATATCCAGTTTCTATTTTTGCACAGGGGGGAACCGACTACTATACCGGTGAGTTTCTTAATGACTTACTAACAAGTGAAGTCAAAGAAGCCATGGAAAAGACAAAATCAAAGAAGCGGAAAGCCAAACTCGAAGCCGAACTCAAGATCGTTGAGCAGATCAAGGACGGATACGAGCACGCTGATAACGTGATGGCGTTCTTTGAATATCAAACCAAGCGTGACAAATGGGGAACTAAGGGTGGAGCCGGAGACACATTAAAGACCCGCGCCTACTATCAGGTGCTCACCACTTCCAGTTCACAAAAATTCTATGAAAAGTTCATGGGTGAAGACGGAACAATGTCCATCTCTGAATTAACGGAATATAACCAAATTTATCGTGAAGCACATGCCGACTCTTGGGAAGAACTTGGTAATGGAGAAAAGCCAGTCGTTGAAAAGAATTTAGCAAAAGAAGAAATTCATCACAAGTTCTGGGAACAACCTGCTCCATGGAGAAGTATAGATAAGGCCAAGAATGACAAATGGCTTTCAGGCAAGAGCCTTACCGATGCTCGAGTATCAAAAGGACTCGACCCATGGGAAATACCCTCACATGTTCAATTCGAAGAAAGACCTCACACTCCTCACTTGAGAAATTTCTTCGAAACTGTTCGTGATGGAGGTTCTCAAGATGATCTCAATTGTCCGGCAATTGAAGGATTCCGAACTACCGTGACCTGCATGAAAATCCATGATGCTCTTGCTAATGGAGGAAAACTTGAATTTAAACCTGAAGAATTCGAAGTTTAAATAAATTACAATAATTCGAATTTTTACCGAAAGAATTCGTCTTACTTTTAAGTATATTAGCAATTAACTCTATAAAATCCTTAAAATAAAAAAAATGAAAAATCCGTTCATCGTAGCATCAGCACTAATAATTCCTATCTTAGTGGCAACTGCACAGGACACAGACAAAAGTAAATGGAAAGACGTGGGAATTGACTTTCCTAAGCCCATGTTTGTTGGAACACCCGTTGCAGCTAAGCTTCCTAACCTCGATAAAAGTAAAAAGCCAAGACTTGTACTTAAAGCACCTGAAGGAGCCGAAAACTTAGCACTCGACATGGAAGTTACTTCGAGTGATCCCGAACCTATTATTGGTGATCTTGAAATGATCTGTGACGGGGACAGGGACGGAGCTGACGGCTCGTACACCGAATTAGGACCTGGAAAACAATGGGTACAAGTTGACCTTGAAGAAGAGGGCACTATATATGGAATCGTCGTCTGGCACTTCCACAAAAATGCTCGCGCCTACATTGATGTCGTTGCTCAGATCTCAAATGACCCTGAATTCAAGACAGGAGTGACTAATGTGTTCAATAATGACCATGATAATTCTTCAGGAACCGGAGCAGGAAAGGACCTGGCATGGATTGAGACTAATCACGGCCGAATCCTTGATGTTGGAGGTAAAAAGGCCCGTTACGTTCGACTTCTATCAAATGGAAACACTGCTAATGAAATGAATCATTACGTGGAAATTGAAGTTTACGGAACTCGTTAATTTTTAATTACGAACAATTCTTCAAAAAGGGTCACACAATAGTGTGGCCCTTTTTTATACCTAAAAACTATTAACCTTCTTTTTTTAGTAACATTTTCTGTAACTTAGAAGCATCAGCAGTTGGAAGCTCGCAGTGCTTCCCTTTACAAAGAAATGCTTGAACGTCTGTCTTCTCACCGTCAGCTAAACTTTTGGCAAATTCTTCAATAGGGCCAGTAGTACCAAGCACAACCTTATGTGGCTGATACACTGAATGCACAGCCCGCAATAACTCTTTTGCGTTGGTGCTATTAATTTCTCCAGCGATCACAACTCTATTAGGTTCTCTTGAAGCAAAGTCAGCAGCGCTCAACATATAAGGAACCGCCACGGCCATTGTTTTCATTCGACCTGAAAAATAAGATAAAGTCTTATCTGCAATTTCACGATAAGGTTTATTCCCAGTAATTGCTGCTAATTTCAGAAGAGCGTAAACAGCAACAGAATTACCTGAAGGTTCGGCGCCATCGTAATCTTCTTTGAGCCTCAGAATCAGATCCTTTGTTCCGGTACTCTGATAAAAACCACCAGCTTTTTTATCATAGAAGGCAGCGATCATACGATCAGCAACTTCAATCGCAAAGCTTAAATAATTGTTATCAAGAGTGACTCCATACAACTCTATAAGGCCACTTAACAAATAAGCATGTGTGTCAAATATCTGAGCATCATCACGCGATCCGTCTCTCCACCTGTGATATAGTCGCTTTTCTTTATCATCCCAAAGGTTCTTCCTGATGAAGGCTACATTTTTATGAGCAGCTGTAAGGTATTCCTCCTCTTCAAGCACTGCTGATGCTCGAGCTATGGCTCCAAGCATCAATCCGTTCCACGAAGTTAACACTTTATCATCGAGGCCAGGACGGATCCTCTTAGCTCTAACATCAAACATTTTCTTCTTTGCCGTCTCAAGCAGTATCATATCTGCAAAACCCAGTTTGGAATCAACCACACTAAGAACGTTTTGTTCTTTTAGAGGTTCCGGGTCACTGTGATCTTCGAAATTTCCTGATCTGGTAACACCATAGTATCTTATAACAACTCCCATTTCCTTTTCAGATAAAAGCTCCTCAAGTTCGGTCTTTGTCCAGCAATAAAATTTACCCTCCTTACCTTCACTATCAGCGTCCTCAGCTGAATAAAATCCACCATCAGGATGAGTCATGTCTCTTAAAACATATCGAAGAATATCTTTAACAACTAAAGAATGGGACTTCTCTTGAGTCAGCAGAAAAGCATCAAGATAAAGATTAACTAATTGCGCATTATCGTAGAGCATCTTCTCAAAATGCGGAACCAACCATTTCTCATCGACCGAGTAGCGGCAAAAGCCACCTCCGAGTTGATCATACATACCACCAGCTGCCATCTTCTTGCAGGTGAATGAAACTTGTTGAATGGCTTCAGGGTCAAGTCTCGAGCCTAATTGCAAGAGAAACATCGGTTGGCTAGGACGTGGAAATTTTGGAGCCTTTCCCCATCCTCCATGAATAGGATCATATTCACTTTTGAGCTGGAGTAGACCTTTGCTAAAATCAGCTTCCTCAATCACGCCCCCTTCTCCCTTACCCTCATTGGCAAATTCTCCCAGTTTTTCAGAAATATTATTAGCATCCTTAATGACATCTTCACGTTTGTCATTCCAAACCTTTGCAATGTTCTGTAATAGGTCAGGCCAACTGGCCCTGCCCGGAGCCGCTTTTGGTGGAAAATATGTCCCTCCAAAGAATGGCTTCAGATCAGGAGTTAAAAATACATTGAGTGGCCATCCACCACCACCGACAAGGGCCTGAACGGCTGTCATGTAAATCTTATCAACGTCTGGTCTTTCCTCTCTGTCCAATTTAACACAAATGAAATTATCATTCATGATCTTTGCTATTTCCTCGTTCTCAAACGATTCACGTTCCATGACATGGCACCAATGGCAGGTAGAATAACCAACACTCAGGAGAATGGGTTTCTCCTCTTTCTTAGCTACCTCAAAAGCTTCTTCTCCCCAAGGATACCAATCAACCGGATTATGAGCATGTTGCAAAAGGTACGGTGACTTTTCATTAATAAGCCGATTGGTAAATTTATGTTCTTTCTTTCCTTCGATCACTTTTGATTCATTGGTTTTGTCTTCAGCCTGCACTTTAAAACATAAGAGCGCATTTATAAAAACGAATGCAATAACGGAGACCTGTTTCATAGATCGAAACAATAACGCACCTTAAGAAACCATCAAGCGAGCAAACTTATTACAAAAACCCAATAAATAACAATTCAATCCACTTCATTGACAGGATACGACCATTCAACCATGCTCATGTATGCGATTCTGTAAAAAAATCTACTGCTTATTAATAGTAATCTCATTAATTTTAACATTGCAGTCAGAGCCTCCGAAGGAAGGGGCTAATGTTACAAACGAACAAAAAGAAAATAAACCCGAAGGCAAAGACTTTATACGTTTCATAGAAAATGAAAATTCAGCTTCACTCCAAACCGCTTCGGCCAAATACACGCACGAGGATGGTACAAAAGTGGAGCTCATTGGTGCAGTTCATATTGCCGACAAAGTTTACTATGAAAAACTTAACGAACAATTCAAACAATACGATGCTTTACTCTATGAAATGGTAGGAGGAGATCCAGACAAACCGCTGACCAAGGAAGATATACAGGGGAACAAAAAAAATCCAATGAGATTCTTTCAGCTTCTCATTGGAGGCATGATGAAATTAGATTTTCAACTCGATCACATCGATTATACCGCAAAGAACTTCACCCATGCCGATATGACCCTTAAAACTTTTCAAGATAGGCAAAAATCAAAGGGGGAGAATCTCTTATCCTTATTAGAAAAATCGATCAAAGCTCAAGAAGAAGCAGCAAGCCAGAATAAGAATAATTTTAATTTTGCCTCTATGTTTAAATTATTCAACGATGAAGGAGGGCCTAATGGAATGAAACTCGCGCTCGGAAGGCAATTCCACGACATCGAATCCATGATAGGTGGAATGGAAGGCCCTGACGGTTCCGTATTGGTAGCAGAGCGGAACATCACTGCTTTAAAAGTAATGGGTAGAGAAATTAAATCTGGGAAAAAAAACTTGGCTATATTTTATGGAGCCGCTCACTTACCAGACTTTGATAGAAGACTGACAAAAGAATTAGGTTTTAAAAGATCCGGAACTGATTGGAACGCGGCATGGGAAATTCAAAAGGCGGCAAGTAAAAGCACCAAAAAGAACTAAGGGATATCAAAGCAAAGGTTCATAATATCAATAATTAGATCATTTTTGTGTCCACTGGCTAGTTGAATTGATCAATTATTATGAATAAGAAAACTATCTTCATACTTATTTGTTTCCTAATTTCTAATTCATTGATGGGTGAAGAATTCAAGGAACATGGCCTCTTCGCAGACAAATCACCCGAGCCCAAGCAAACTGAGCCCTTAGAAACGTCATTGCCGCTGAAGATTAATTCAAAATCAAGAATAGCATATGTTGGAAACACATTACTGGATCGGGCCCAGCACTTCGGACACTTCGAAGCTTTTCTTCATCAAAGATTTCCAAATAAAGAATTAACCGTAAGAAACTTCGCCTGGTCCGCTGATGAGATCGATCTTACGCCGAGGCCTGATAACTTCGCGTCCGTTGATCAGCATTTATTTCATCATCGAGCTGATATAATTTTTGCAGCATTCGGATTCAATGAATCTTTTGCAGGTAAGGAAAAAGTTTCAGAATTTAAATCAAGACTCCAAGCCTATCTTCAACATACAAAGAGCAGAGCTTATAACGAAAAGTCAGGTCCTAAAATCATTCTAATTTCTCCGAACCGAAATCAAAACATCAAAGGTGTCAGAGCAGCAGATATGAACAATGAAAGGATAAGATCCTATACTGACGCGATGCGAGAAGTAGCCAAATCTGAAAAGGTCGGGTTCGTTGATGTTTTTAAAACAGAATATCCAGTCGAATCAACTTTCAATGGTGTTCACCTGAATGAAAAAGGTTACAGAACATTCGCTAGAGCTCTTTTCAATGGCACC
>Ga0114999_10001593_pt1 | contig 31288 bp, 32 predicted proteins | sample ArcticOcean_MG_C_3_FD_89820 | JGI IMG/M metagenome (GOLD analysis project Ga0114999, IMG submission 89820) | Marine microbial communities from western Arctic Ocean - ArcticOcean_MG_CB8_126 | ecosystem: Environmental > Aquatic > Marine > Oceanic | place: Arctic Ocean: Canada Basin | collected...
AAGGTCTACGAGCGCCTCGGGGAAGCGGTCGTTCCCGACGGCGTGACTTCGCTGCGGGTCGAGTATCGCGCGGCCGGCGAGTTCGAAGAGTCGGTCGCAGACGCCCTCGCGGGCGTGTCCTTCCTCAAAGGGATTGGCGCGACTGAGGTGGCGATGGTTGGCCACTCCTTCGGCGGGGCGGTGGCGATCAAGTCAGCGGAACTGGCGGAACTCGTGACCGCCGTAGCCGCGCTGTCGTCGCAGCGGTTCGGCACGCAGACGGTCGAGGAGTTGAAGAAGCCGCTGTTACTGATTCATGGCTCGAACGACGAAATTCTGGACCAGGCGGCCTCGAAGGATATCTTCGAGCGCGCGGAGCAACCAAAGCGGTTGGAAATTCTCGAAGGCGGCGGGCACGGGCTGCTTGAGGTTGCTGACGATGTCCACGATCTGCTTCACGAATTCATTACGCTCGCAGTGGGGGCATCGTCGACGGAGCCGTAATCTCGGGCTGGAAGCCTGCCACTCGCAGGGTGCCCGGCCAGTCGCACCGTGATCCGGCCGGCCTGATTCTGTTCGAATTGGCTACGTAAGCTACTAATGTGTGAGTGGTGGTGCACTATAATCCCAGCGTGTGGCAGGGCGCGTGTTTCGCCGCTGCGACTAGCCTACCGAAGAGCTATGAACACCAGGAGCTTCTCGCCACTGCTGGCGGCGAGAGCGCACAGTGGGAGAGTCGATGACCCTAGAAACGCCAAGCTTTAGCCCAGGCCTCGAAGGTGTGTCGATTGCGGAATCTGCGGTCTCGCTTGTTGAGGGCGAGGTCGGACGGCTGACCTATCGCGGTTATTCGATCGAAGACCTCACCGGTCCAGACGGGACCTTTGAGGAGATCGTCGCGCTCCTGTACGACGGAGAACTTCCCACCCAGGCCCGCATCGATGAGATGCGGGTGTTGTTTGAGCGTGAGCGAGTTCTGACCGATCAGCAGATCGAGATCGCTCGTCTCGCTGCGGTCGGCACGCACCCGATGTTCGCCCTGCAGGCGGCGGTCGCCACGCTGGGTCCGACCGACAACGACTTCGAGCGCAAGGTCGACACTGTCGTCGACCGCGGCCTCTCGTTGATCGCGAAGGTCGGACACCTCGTCGGTGTGATCGCGCAGGCTGCGGCCGGGCGTCCGTACGACGGCCCGCGGGCGGGTGAGTCGCACGCGCGGATGCTGGTACGGATGGTCACGGGCAAGGATCCCTCCGATCTGCAGGTGCGGGTGATGGACGCGCTGCTGAGCCTCCAGGCCGATCACTCTGCCGGTAACGCTTCGACATTCACGGCACGCGTGGTCGCCTCGACTAAGTCCGAACCGGAAGCGGTGGTCTCTGCGGCGATCGGGGCGCTCTCCGGTCCCGCGCACGGCGGTGCGAACGAGGGTTCGCTGCGGCTCTTCCAGCAGATAGGCGACCCCGCGAAGGCCGAGGAAGAGATCGGCCGGCTGCTGGACGACAAATTCAAGATTCCGGGCTTCGGGCACCGCGTGTATCACGTGAAGGACCCGCGTTCGAAGGTGATCCAGCGCCTCGCCGCTGAGATAATCGAGGACGGTACGCCGGCGGGCGACCACTACCAGATCGCTCTGACGGTCGAGAAGGTCGCGACGGACCGACTGGGCGACCGCGGGCTGTTTCCGAACGTCGACCTGTTCTCCGGCACGGTGTTCGAGGCGATTGGCATCCCGATCGACTTCTTCACGCCGTTGTTCGCCGCATCCCGCACATCGGGCTGGGTGGTGAACATGCAGGAGCAGTGGGAGTCCGGAAACCGGATCTTCCGCCCGGCGCAGATCTACATCGGGCCCGACCACCGCGATTTCGTGGCGCTCGACCAGCGCTAGGCAACTGCGCTTCGGAAGTGACGAAGGCCGCCCATCGGGCGGCCTTCTCGGTTGTAGGACTAACCGCCGGAGGCTCTAGGCGGAGTCGAACTGCCAGTGCTCTGCGCCTGCACCTCGACGACTTCCGCCAGCGCACGCTCAACATCGAGGCCGACCTCGTACGACGGGCGGAGCTGGTCGGCACGCGCCTGGCTGCCGAGGTTGTCCGCGCTGCCTCTGTCGATGCCGAGCAACTCCTCGATGATCGCGAGGCCGCAGACGGGGACGTAGCTCTGGCTGTAGCCGCCCTCGTGGATCACGGCGAGCTTGCCGTCGCACAGCTCCTCGGCGAGGTTCATCATCGCGCGGGTCATTCGCCGGTAGCCGCCTGAGGTGACGACCATCCGTCCGAGGGGATTCGAACGACTCGCATCGAGGCCGTTTGAGATGACGATCAAATCTGGATTGAACTGCCGCACGATCGGGAAGACGACCCGCTCGAGGGTGGACATGTAGCCGGCATCGCTGGTGCCAGCCGGGAGTGGCACGTTCATCGTGCACCCTGCGCCACCCTCGCCCCCGGTGTCATCTACGAGGTCGGAGTTCTCCGGATACAGCCCGTCCCTGGTGCAGCGAGACCATCAGGACGCGGTTGTCGTCGTAGAAGTCCTCCTGCGTGCCGTTTCCGTGGTGCACGTTCCAATCGAGGATCATGATTCGTTCGGCGGTGGCTCGGGCGAGCGCGCGCTTCACGGCGATCGCGACGTTGCCGAAGAGGCAGAAGCCCATGCCCTGATGGGCGACGGCGTGATCGCCGGGCGGGCGAATCAGCGCGTAGCTGTTGTCGACTTCGCGGTTGAGCACCGCATCGACCGCAGCGCAGGCGCTGCCGACTGCGAGTAGCGCGACCTCGAAGGACCCTGTTGAGAGCCGGCCGCCCTCGCTGGAATCGCCGTAGCCGTCGCGGGCGCTGATCGTCAGCACGTTTTGGATGTGCTCACGGGTGTGGAACAGCGCTACGTCGTCGAGCGGCGCAGGTTCGAAGGTGAGTGGCTGGAGCCGCTGTGTGACGCGGCTGTGGTGCAGCAGCTCCTTGATGCGGCCGACACGGCGCGGGTGTTCGACGTGCTCTTCTGGTTCCATGTATGGGTACGGCTCGGGCGAATTGCCCACCACCGTCATTCCCGCGTCGTGCAGAAGGAAATGCTCAAGAAAGACGAGGCCGGTGCGGCTCATCGTCGCCGCCTCGCGTGGGGCGCATGATGCGTTTGATGCGGTGAGCTAGTCGCCGAGCTTCCGTGCGAGGACGAGCGTGAGCACCAGCGGACGAATCACGTAGCCCTCGAATTCGGTGTCGATGAGAGCGGTCAGGTCAGCGATGAACGGATCGCGCTGGTCCGCGGCGAGCTGCTCGGTCCCGGAATACGAGCGCACGAGATCGGTGTACTCCTGCGTCGTGTAGCGCTGATCGAACCGGTAGCGGAACAGCTCGACCGACTCGAAGGCCTGCGTATCGATGATCTCGCCGATCTCGGAGGGGGTGACCTCCTCGTCGGGCAACTCGGTGACCTCGTGCTGACCGAAGTAACAGCCGTAGATCGGCTGCGACGCGGCGAAGTAGCCGCGGTCCACCTCTGAGGCGATCTGGTGGGGATAGACGATTGCCAGCACTCCGCCGGGGCGGAGTGTCGCGAGCGTCTTCTCATAGCGGACATCGGCATCGACCCAGTGGAACGAGGTGGCGGCGAAGACGATGTCCGTAATGCCGTCGGGCAGCGGCGCTTCCTCGAATCGCTCGTTGATCACCATAAGGCGTGGGTGGTCGGGGAACTTCCCGCGCAAGAACGTCGCGAGGTGGGGGCCCGGCTCAACGGCTGCCACGGTCGCGCCGCGCTTCAGGAGTGCGCCGGTCGCCTGACCGGTGCCGGGGCCGATCTCGACGGTAGCTAGGGCACTCGGATTCTCTCGATCGACACCGATGTAGTTGAACAGGTCCCAGTACAGCCGCTCTGGATAGAGCGGGCGGGCGCGATCGTAGATATCAGCGACGTCATTGAATTGGCTGCCGGAGGACACAGTGTTTCCCTCGTAGTTGAGCGCGCCCTCGATCGTATCGAGCGCGAGGCGTTTCGGCGCGGCCGCTAGCCGAGGTAGTCTAACTTCAGCGCCTGTCGCACCCGCTCCATCGTGACCTGGGCCGAGGCGCGATAGCGCTCGGTGCCCGTGGCCAGTGCCTCGCGGACCAACTCGGGGCGCGATTCGAAGTGGGCTCGTCGCTCCCGCCACGGGTCCATCATCACGTTGAGCGCGACCGTGAGCTTCTCTTTGACCTCGACGTCTCCGACCGTACCGGCCCGGTAGCGCTCTTTGAGGTCGTCCACCTCGTCCTCGTTCGGGTTGAAGGCGTCGTGGTACATGAACACCGGGTTGCCCTCGACGTGGCCGGGGTCGGTCGCTCGCAGCCTCGTGGGGTCGGTGTACATCGAACGGACCTTCTTGGCGACGGTGTCGGCGTCGTCCTTGAGCCAGATCGCGTTGTTCTTCGACTTGCTCATCTTGGCATCGGGGCCATCGATCCCGACGAGGCGGGGGACGCGACCCACGAGGCCCTTCGGTACCGGGAAAATCTCCTCGCCTTCGCCGAAGAGGCGGTTGAAGCGGCGGGCGACCTCGCGCGTCATCTCGATGTGCGGGAGCTGGTCCTCGCCAACCGGCACGAGGTGAGCGCGCGGCATCAGGATGTTCGCCGTCTGCATGACCGGATAGGTGAAGAACGCCACCGGCACGGATTCGCCGATATCGTCCATCTCCACCTTGAGTGTCGGATTCCGTTGCAGCCGTCCAAGCGGCACCCACCAGCTCAACCAGGTGGTGAGTTCGGCGTGCTCGGGCACCAGGCTTTCGATGCCGAAGTGCGAGATTTCTGGGTCGAGGCCGACGGCTAGCCAATCGGTCGCCACCTCCATGACCCAGCCACGGACGTCGTCGATCTGGTCGGCGTAATCCGAGACCTGGTAGTCGGCGATGAGGAAGAATGCTTCGTATTCGTGTTGGAGCTTCAGCCAATTCTCGAGCGCCCCGCCGAAGTGCCCGAGGTGGAGCGACCCGGTCGGGCGCATCCCCGTCATGATTCGCGGCTTCTGGTCAGTCATCGGGGCGTCTCGCCTACATCTGGTCGGGCGTGGAGATGCCCATGAGCGTGAGGGTCCGTGCGAGGGCGACGCGCGCGGCGTCAAGGAGCAGCAGCCGGGCGCTGGTGAGAGCCTCGTCTTCGCTGATCACACGGCACTGCGTGTAGAAGGTGTGGAAGGCTTGGGCGAGCTCCTGCGCGTAGTGCGCGAGGTGGTGCGGCGCGAGGTCGTCGACGACCAGCTCGAGAATCTCCGGCAGTAGCAGGAGTTTTCGGAGTAGCGCCTGCTCCGCTTCGTGCGTCAGCAGAGACGCGTCCGCGCCCTCGGACGAGCGGCTTTCCTCGGAGGCTTTGGCGATCACTCCGGCGATACGCGCGTGGGCGTACTGCACGTAGTAGACCGGGTTCTCGTCGGACTGCTTCTTCGCGAGATCGAGGTCAAAGTCCATTGCCTGGTTGGCGGACGGACTGAGGAAGAAGAAGCGCGTCGCGTCCGCGCCGACCTCGGCGATGACGTCGCGCAGCGTGACGATTTCACCGGCCCTTTTCGAGAGTATGACGACTTCGCCGCCGCGCTTCAGGGTGACGAGCTGGTAGAGCAAGATGTCGAGCGCCTCGGGATCGCCACCCACCGCGCCCACGCCCGCCTTCACGCGGGAGACGTGGCCCTGATGGTCAGCGCCCCAGATGTCGATTACGCGGTCGTAGTGACGCGTCACGAACTTGTCGTAGTGGTATGCGATGTCCGTCGCGTAGTACGTCGGCTGTCCGTCCGAGCGGATCAGGACGTTGTCCTTCGACTCGCCGACCTCGGTGGAGGTGAACCAGACCGCTCCGTCGCGTTCGGCGACGTAACCTTGGTCGCGCAGCATCTGGAGCACGCGGTCGTACGGGCCACCCTCGGACATCAGCGAGCGCTCGGAGAACCAGTTCTGGTAGTCGACACCCATGCCGCTCAGGTCAGTGCGGATGCTGTCGATCTGTAGGTCGATCCCGACCTGGCCGAAGTCGGGGTTGGGGTCGTCGCCCTCGGGGCAGAGGAATGCATTGCCGTGCACCTCTTTGACCGCTTCGGCGAGGTCAATCATGTAGTCGCCCGGGTAGCCGTTTTCCGGAATCTCCACCTCGCGGCCGAAGAGCTGCTGGTAGCGCGCGTAGAGCGTGCGGCCGAAGATCGCGACCTGCGTCCCCGCGTCGTTGACGTAGTACTCCTGGTCGACCTCGTAGCCCGCGGCCTCCATCACGTTCGCGAGCGTGGACCCGATCGCTGCGCCGCGGCCGTTCCCGACATGGATCGGCCCGGTCGGGTTCGCGGAGACGTACTCGAGCTGCGCGCGCTGTCCGGCGAACCGGTCCGTGGCGGCGTAGTCCGAACCGGCCTCGATGACCGGCGCGATCTGGCGGGTCACCCACCCTGCATCGAGGTAGAAGTTCAGGAAGCCGGGTGGCGCGACGGTGACGTGGGACACGGCCTCGTGCGCGGGGACGTGCTGGCGCAGCGCCTCGGCGACTTCGATCGCCTTCATCTTGGCCAGGCCCTGGATGCGCAGCGGGAGGTTGGCGGAGAAATCGCCGTGCTCGGGGCGCTGGGGGTGCTCAACGGTGGCCTCGGGGGAGGCGAACTGCGGGATGTGGCCCGCGCTCTGAGCGGCGGCGAGCGCCTGCCCCACGAGTGATCGAATCTCGTCGCGAATCACGTGCGAACCTCGTGTGTACCTCGGAACGTCGCGCGAGCCGCAGGCCGCAGGCTGCGCCGTTCTAACTCAAGGTGTCGGTATCGCGGTGAGTGTATCGCGGTGACCGGCGTTCGATCACGGGGAGCGCCCGGACTCGAACGACGCGTGGCGTGAGTACCGAGGTCAGTCGCCGCTGGTGACGCCGAAGCCGCCCATGAGGGCGAGCGCCTCTATGCGGAGCGTCGGCGCGTATGGGTCGTTCGTGGCGTCGGGGCGGTGCGCACCGACGCCGCCCATCAACGCCTTCGAGTCGAGCTCGACGTTCCAACCGTCCGGCACCTTGATGTCGCCGCCGCCGGTGATCGCCCGCACTCGCAGCGTTGCGCCGCTTGGGTCGAGCGTCGCCTCGCGCAGATCGATCTCTCCGCCACCAAACATCGTGATCCACGAGCCACCTCGGAACTCGGTTGCGCGGCTCTTCAGCTCGAGGCCATCGAAGATCGTGACGAGGTCCAGTTCGTCGCTGTCCTCGTCGCCAACGGAGGGGTGCGTGCGCTTCACAACGAGCGCGACGGCGACTGACACGAGGGCCAGAACGATGTTCACGAGGATGAGCGCGCGCAGGGCGCGGACCAGCAGGGAGCGACGTTGCTCCTCGATCTCTTGGTCGCCTGCGGGCGGATCGGGGCGTCGACGGTGCATGTGAACTCCTCGGGAGTTAGCGTAACCCGTCAAGCAGCGTTCAGCGCGCGCGGTCGACTATCGATGGCGGTTCTGGCGGTGGAAGCCGTTGTTCGCGCGCTTCCTCGCGCGCCAGCCAGTACTCGAGTAGACGCTGCTTGTCATCGCTCCACGAGGGCTTCAGCCGCCCAACCGCGCGGCGCTGGCGAGCCACCTCGGCAAGGATGACCGCGGCCGCGACGCTGACGTTGAACGACTGTGCGAATCCGAGCATCGGGATGTGGACACGCTCGTCGGCGGCGGCGAGCAGCTCCTCGGAGCAGCCGCGCTGCTCGTTCCCGAGGACGAGCGCGGTTGGCTGCGTCCAATCGACCTCGAGGTAGTCGAGCGCCGAGTTGTCGACGTGAGTGACGACGATTCGCTGACCTCGGGCGTGCACTGCGTCGACCAGGTTGGCCGTCACGTCGTGGCGCTCAAGGGTCGTCCACTTGTCGGTGTAGGCGGAGACGCCGCGCGAGAGGTCGGGCGTCTCCTCGATGGTGTAGAGCAGGTGGACGGTCCCGGCGCCGAAGCCGTCGGCGCTGCGTACAATCGCCGAGGTGTTGTGCGGGTCCCAGATGTTCTCGACGACGACCGACAGATCCGCCTGACGGTGTTCGAGGACCTCCCGGATGCGGGCGATGCGGCGTTGCGAGGGCATCTGCTACTCCACAAAATGGCGCTACGCGCCGGGTTAGTGCTGCTCCGCTACGAGGTTCTCGGTGCGCTCTGCGATGGCGTAGCGGAGTGCCTGGTGCTCGGGCGCCTTGAGGTCGGGATCGGCAGCTATCAGCTCCTCAGCTTCCTTCTTGGTGGCGTCGATCAGCGGCGCGTCGAGCAACGAGGCGACGCGCAGCGTCGGTACGCCGCTCTGCGCGGTCCCGTAGAGGTCCCCCGGTCCTCGGAGCTCGAGGTCTGCCTGGGCGAGCTCGAAGCCGTCGGTCGTGTTCTCCATGACCGACAGGCGTTCCTGGGCGTCCTCGGATGGGTCGTCCGAGAGCAGGTAGCAGTACGACGGGTGCTCGCCTCGTCCGACCCGACCGCGGAACTGGTGCATCTGCGCGAGGCCGAAGCGGTCCGCGCCCTCGATCGCCATCACGGTGGCATTAGGGATGTCGATGCCAACCTCGACGACCGACGTGGATACGAGGATGTCCGTCTCGTGGGCGGAGAACGTTCGCATCACTTTGTCTTTGTCCTTCGAGGACATGCGGCCGTGTAGGAGCGCGATGCGATCCGCGAGCTCGGGGTACTCCTCGGTGCGCAGGCGCTCGTATTCCTCGGTCGCCGCGCGCGACTCAACGGCGGCTGAGTCCTCGACGAGGGGGCAGATCACAAACGCCTGCCTGCCTGCATCGACTTCGCGGCGGATGTGGGCGAATGCGGTCGTCCGCTCGATCGGCGTGAGCCACTTCGTCTCGATCGGCATGCGGCCCGGGGGCATCTCGTCGATCACTGAGAGATCGAGGTCGCCGAACACCGTCAGCGCGAGCGAGCGCGGGATCGGGGTGGCGGACATGACGAGGAGGTGCGGCGTGTGCGACTCGCCATCGGCCGTCGCGCCGCGGCGTCGCAACTCGCCGCGCTGGAGCACGCCGAAGCGGTGCTGCTCGTCGACCACAGCGAGGCCGAGCCGGTAGTACTGCACGCTCTCCTGGATCAGCGTGTGGGTGCCTACGATGATCTGCGTGCCGCCGTGCTTGATCGCATCGAGGGCGTCGCGGCGCTCCTTCGCCTTCGTCGATCCGGTCAGTAGCACGATGCGGAACGGCTCGCCGCCCACTCGCACGGCACCGTTGAGCGGCGGCTCTGGTTCTCCGGACAGCAGCGTGCAGAGCGTCCGGAAATGCTGCTCGGCGAGCACCTCGGTGGGTGCCATCATCACCGCCTGGTAGCCCTCGGAGACCACGTCGAGCATCGCGGCGAGGGCGACGGCGGTCTTACCCGATCCGACATCGCCCTCGAGTAGCCGCGACATCGGGGTCGTCCGTCCCGTGTCGTCGCGAATTTCGCGGAGCACGCGCTCCTGCGCGCCGGTGAGCGTGAACCGCAGCGTCTTCAGGAAGTCATCAGCGAGCGCATGGCTCTCGACGAGCGGCGCGTTGCCGCTGATCTGCCACTCGCGCTTACGCGACTGAACACCGACCTGGATCGCGAGGAGCTCATCGAAGGCGAGGCGACGACGCGCCTCGGCGAGTTGCTCCTGGCTGTCGGGGTAGTGGATCTGCGTCACCGCATCGGCATAGCCGAGGAGCCCGTGCTTCTCGCGGATGTTCGCCGGGAGCGGATCCTCGAGGTGCTCACCGTAGCGTTGGAGGAGCCCGGAGATCACGCCTCGCAAGGAGCGCTGTGGCAGTCCCGAGGTCAACGGGTAGACCGGCACGATGCGGCCGGTGTGGGTGCCGTCAGCGTTCAGCTCGAGGCGCTCAAACTCCGGGTTCTGGAAGGTGGGGTGGCCGCGGAAGGCGGTGACGCGGCCTGCGAGGGCGATCGGCGTCCCCGCGGGGAGTGACTTCGCAATGAACGGCTGGTTGAACCAGGTGACGCGGATCGAGGCGCCAGATTCGTCGCTGATCGTTGCCTCGGTAGAGCGCATCTTGCCGCCGCGACCCATTCGAATCTCGCGGGCACGGTCGACGACGCCTCGGATGGTCTGCTCGGTGTCGATTTCGAGGTGGGTGATGGGCACGGTCTTCGAGAAGTCCTGGTGGCGATTCGGGAAGTGGCGCAACGCATCCACGACGGTGTGGATTCCGAGCTTCTCTAACCTCGTGAGGTTCGCTTTGCCGAGCCGGGTCCCTGCGTTGACGATCGACAACTCGAGGCCGAGCTGGCGACTACCGCTCGGGGTCTGCGTGACCGGTACGTCGGCGGCTCGCTTCTTCGGGGCGCTCTTGCGCTTCGCCGGTGCGCGCTTCTTCTTCGCCGCTACTGGAGCCTGCTTGCCGTTTCTGTGGGCGGCCTCAGCAGGTGGTCCGGCCGGTGCTCGACGACGGACCGTCGCGGGCTTGAGTTCGCCGGCCAGCGCGGTTTCCCGGCGGATCGTCGCGAGGGCGCGCCGGAGCCAAACCTGGCGATCTTCGGTTTCGAGCGACCGATATCCGGCCGGTGGCAGCGCGGCGACCATGCGGAGCAGCGGTGAGTTTGGCTGCTCACCACGCGCCTGCGAACGCAGCAGGTCATCGAGACCGCCCTCGACAAGGGCGTCCTTAGCCCCGCCCTCGAATTCGCGCGTCAGTACGGCGCTGAGTTGGCCGAGGTCAGCGGTCATCGCGGGCGATCTGACGTCCGTCCGTCATGCGGTCCTCATGCGTGGGGAGGACTGCATAGTAGTGGGTACGGCGCCGATCCAGTCGATCTCCATGTTCTGTGTGCGGACGTTCCGGGACGCCCCCTCGGGCAGCCTGAAGCCCGAGGGGGCGTCCCGGAACGTCAACCCGGTTGCCGTGGTGGTGAGCTGCTGGAGCTGGCCGCGCGCGTCGAGGTCGTTGCCGTGGATGTGGTCGGACAGCAGCGTGCGGAGTCCGCCTCCTGAAGCAATGTCCATGAGTTGACCCGCTGGCTCCTCGGGCATCGCGAGCGCCGCCGCGGAATGACCGGGCGCGAGGAACCACGGATGTTGCGAACAGACGATCGGCGTCTGCTCACGTCGATCTGCCTCGGCGAACTCCGCCTCCATGAACTCGAGATTCGCGGCCCGTTCAGCGGGAACGTGGTCTGGGCTGTGGATGCTGGTGCTGTTGATGACGATCAGGTGCACATCCCCGGTCTCGGAGACATAGCGATTGGGACCGAACGCCTCGTGGTAGCGCTGGAGGCCCTCGGGCGTTGGGCGGAACGTGTCAGGCGCGACATCGTGGTTCCCCGGGACCCAGTGGATGGAGATGCCCTCGGCGAGATCGCTGGTGATCGAGCGCAGCACCGCCAACTCCTCGTCGCTGTCCCAGTGCTGGACTATGTCGCGGCAGACGATGCGTGCATCCGGTTGGAGTTCGTTGGCGGCGGCAATCGCCTCGGTTAGCAGGAGCTCTCGCGCTCATAGCCCTCGATTACGGGTAGATCGATCGAGGGATGTCCAGCGGCCGTGCGTTGGGAGTTGGGCGCTTGCGCCCGGCAGCGCACGGTACAGTAGAGGCCGATCTGTGGGTCGGAGAGCACCAGCAGGCGGGCGATCGGGTTCGCGTCCGGCATCCAGCCTCCTTCGTTCAGGAGGATGGTAGCGGCGAACTCGGTGGCGGTCCGCATGGACTCACTGAGGGCGCATTGCTAGTCTCTGTGGACGCCTTCGGGCGTTCCAATGTCACCAATTCGGGAGTAAATGATGTCCGGACTCCAGCGTCTCGGTAAGAAGAAAACATCGTTCGGCCGCCGGATTCGCCACAAGCACTCCGGTGCTTGGGAACGCAAGGCGCCGAAGACGAGCCGTCAGTTCAAGCCGAACGTGCAGATCAAGCGGATGTTCGTCGACGGCAAGTGGCAACGTGTGAAGGTCGACACGAACTATCTCCGCACCGAGATGAAGCGCATGCAGGAGAAGGGCGTCCCCTACTAGGGATTGCCGCTCAATCGAATACGAACCGCCCGGCAATGCCGGGCGGTTCGTATTCGCTAACTAGTCAGGACGCGGGCTGCTAGGTGAGGGCAGCCCTGAGCTCCGCCACGGCCTCGGCGGGCGTCTGTTGGTCGTTGAACACCGCTGAGCCGGCGACCAGCAGATCGGCGCCCGCCGCTGCGCAGCTCGCGATGTTGTGCGCCTTCACTCCACCATCGATCTCGATCACAAAGCTCTCGAGGCCAGCCGCGTCTGCGGCGGCGCGTACGCCGGTCACCTTCGGTAGCAGGTCCTCGCGCAGGGTCTGGCCGCCCCAACCGGGACGGATTGTCATTACCGTGACCTGCGCCAGTTCGGGGATTAGCTCCGCGAACGCCCCCAGCTCCGTCTCGGGGTTCACCGCGAGCGCGGGAGCAGATCCGAGGTCCCGTAGCTGCGCGATCAGGCCTCGCGAGGTGGGCACGTCGCCGGCGGCTTCGTAGTGAAAGATCTGGGTCGCGGCACCGGCCTGGGCATAGCCCTCGAAGTACTTCTGCGGGCGTTCGACCATCAGGTGGACCTCGATTGGGAGCGAGGTCGCGGCGCGCACCGCTGCGACGACCTCGGTGCTGAAGCTGAGCGGCGGGACGAAATGCCCGTCCATCACATCGAGGTGCATCAGGGCAACTCCTGCCGCTTCAGCGGCGCGGACCTGCTCTGCGAGGTGCCCGAAATCGGCGGTGAGGATTGAGGGCGCGATCCGGATCAAGCGACTCACGCCGGGGCCTCGGCGTCGAGTCTCGCGCGGGCGGCGTCACGGGCGACGGCGACCGCCGCAGGCGCGGTCCCGCCCGGTACGTCGCGGGCAGCGAGCGCTGATTCGAGGCTGATCTCCAGCGCGTCTGCCTCGAAAGATGGGTGGGCGGCCTGGAGTTCCTTCAGGCTGAGCTCCTCGAGGGTACGGCCCTCCGACTCGCAGCGCGCGACAAGCGCGCCGATCGCCTCGTGGGCGTCGCGGAAGGGGACGTTTCGCTTCGCGAGATAGTCAGCGTAGTCGGTCGCCAGCGCGAAATTGGCGACTGCCGCCTCGGCAGTGTCGCGGACGTTGAAGGTCATTGTCGGCAGCATTGCGGTCATGACGCGCAGAGAGATGAGCAGCGTGTCGACGGTGTCGAACAGCGGTTCTTTGTCCTCCTGGTTGTCCTTGTTGTAGGCGAGTGGCTGGCTCTTTAGCAGCGCGAGCGACTGCATGAGGTTGCCGATCACGCGCGCGCTCTTGCCGCGCGTCAGCTCGGCGATGTCGGCGTTCTTCTTCTGCGGCATGATGCTCGACCCGGTGGCGAACGCATCGTCGAGGTTCGCGAACCCGAACTCGGCCGACACCCAGAGGATGATCTCCTCGGAGAGTCGCGAGAGGTGCACCATCGCTAGCGCGCCTGCCGAATGGATGTCGACGGCGAAGTCGCGGTCCGACACCGCATCGAGGCTGTTCGTTGCGATGCGCTCGAAGCCTAGCTCCTCGGCGGTCATCTCGCGATCGATTGGGTAGGTCACGCCAGCAAGCGCACCCGCTCCGAGCGGCGAGACGTTCACACGAATCCGCGCCTGAGCGAACCGCTCCGTGTCGCGCGCGAGCATTGCTTCGTAGGCCAGCAGGTGGTGGGCGAGCAGGATCGGCTGCGCTCGCTGGAGGTGGGTATACCCGGGCATGATGGTGTTGGCCTCGCGCGTGGCGAGGTCGACCAGAGCGGAGCGCATCTGCCGCAGCTCGATCAGGATCTGGTCGCAGGCGGCGCGCGCGAAGAGTCGCGTGTCGGTGGCGACCTGGTCGTTCCTCGAACGGCCGGTGTGGAGGCGTCGTCCAGCGTCACCGATACGCTCGATCAGCGTAGCTTCGATGTTGAGGTGGATGTCCTCGCGGTCTATCCGGAACTCGAACTCGCCGGCGGCGATCTGATCGCGAATCGCCTCGAGGCCAGCGACGATCGCATCCCGGTCCTCGATGCTGATGATCTCGCGGCTGGCGAGCATGCGCGCATGCGCGATCGAGCCGGCAATGTCCTCGCGGTAGAGGCGGCGATCGAAGTCGATCGAGGCGTTGAATGCGTCGACCAGCTCGTTCGTGTCGCCGGTGAAGCGGCCACCCCAGAGCTTGACGGGGGGCTGAGTCGAATCGTTGGGCATCGCGTCCTCCGCCGACGGAGGCTAGCGCGCGTCCCGTTCGACGGCTATCGGTTCTTCCTCGACGGCCGCAAGGTTCGGCTCCGTCGGTTTATCGGCGTAGCCAGTCATCACGAACCGCAGGTCGTTGATCAGGCGAAAGCCACCGATGTCGCGACGCCGAAGGTAGCGGCGCATCGCGCCGAACGCGCCACGTTCGAGGGCAAAGCCTCGTGAGCCCCGGAGTCGCAGTCCGGGGCTCACGAGGTGGTCATACACCTCGCTGGGTGTGAGGAACAAGTCGTAGTCATGCATGCTGCGCGGGGCCCAGTCGAGGTTTTCGGCGATCGAGATCAGTGAGAGGCAAGCGAGCCAGGTCCGGTTTGGCGTATCGAAGCAGAACACTCCACCGGGGCGTAGGACGCGCGCCACCTCGATGATGAACTGCGCCGGCGAGCTCGCATGTTGCAGCACTTCAGAACCGACGGCCGCATCGAACGTGGCGTCGGCGAACGTGAGCAACATCGCGTTGCCGGTGACGTACTGCGGTGCGTGGCGGTCGTCTTGGCGGACCGTGGGCAGCGACGCGTCGCCAGCGACGGTGCCGACGCGTCGCTGCCCACGACATCGAACCCGGCGCTGGCCAGTGTCGCGCTGAACAGCCCACCGTCTGCGCCGACGTTGAGCACACGAGGGCGGCTCAGGTCCGGGAGCGCCCCTCGGAGCACCCCGGTGGCGGAGGCTGTACGAGCGGTGTTGAAGTCGTGCAGCGCAGTAACTGGTCCTCGCGGATACGACCAGCTATCGCCGAGATCGTCGTACCACTGGTTGTCGATCGGCATGTGCTGGTCGTCGGCGATTAGCCGGTCGAGCGTGAACCCTCGGGCGGTTCGGTCGCGAATTCCGTGTCGGAAGCCCACTGCTCGAGGCGGGTGCGCATGACCTCGATCGCCTCGGGGTTGCTGTCGGTGAGCAGGAACCGCCGTCCGTTGCGGGCGGCGGCCTCGCCGGTCGTGCCTGAACTGGCGAAGAAGTCCGCCACGAGGTCCCCCGGCCGCGAGTGCACGCGGACGATGCGATCGAGTATCGCAATCGGCTTTTGCGTTGGGTAGCCGGTCCGCTCTGAGCCCGAGGTCGGTACGACGGTTTGCCACCAGACGTCGGTCGGGATCTTGCCTCGAGCGGTCTTCTCGGGGGTCACGAGGCCAGACGCCATATACGGGATGCGGTCGATCGCGTCGTAATCGAACGTGTAATTCGCAGTATCCTGAGCGTACCAGAGGATCGTGTCGTGCTTGGCGGGCCAGCGTCGCTTCGAGCGACCGCCGTAGTCGTAGGGCCAGACGATTTCGTTGCGGAACGAGTCCCGGCCGAATAGCCCATCGAGCACAACCTTCGCGTAGTGCGACTCTCGCGGGTCGAGATGCAGGAACAGCGAGCCATCCGCAGCGAGGATGCGGCGGCACTGCTCGAGGCGAGGTTCAAGGAATCCGAGGAAGTCGTCGAATGCGTCCTCGAAGGCTCGTGAGCCGAGCTCTGTGGTGCGGTAGCGGCGGCCGCCAAAGCTGGTGCGATCACCTGCGACTGGGTTACCCGTCCTCGACGCGCTCGGTACGCAGCGTCGTGCGGCGCTGCGTACGGCCGGTGTTGAACGGTGGATCGAGGTAGATCAGGTTGACCGCGCCGTCTGGGAGCGATCGCATCACCTGGAGGTTGTCGGCGAGCACGATGCGGTGCATCGGGCCCGCCATGATTACTGCTGGTTACCGTCCGCGTCGTTGCGCGGGCCAGCGGCGAGGTGCAGCGGGTCGCTCTTGTCGACGAGCAGTTGGCGGTGTGCCTGCACCTGGACGGCGAGGCCGTGCAGCTTGATGAAGCCCTGCGCGGCCTTCTGGTCGAATAGGTCGTCATCGCCGTAGGTCGCGAGCTCCTTGCTGTAGAGGCTGCGGTCAGCCTCCTTACCGAGCGTGCGTACGTTGCCGCGGTGGAGCTGGAGTCGCACGCGGCCGGTCACGTCTTGCTGGCTCGACTGCACGTAGGACGCCAGATCGCGGTGGTGGGCGCTGAACCAGTGCCCACCGTACACGAGGTCGGCGTACTCCTCAGCGACGCGCGACTTCATGCGGTGCTGGGCCTTCGAGAGCGTGAGTTGCTCAAGCTGCTTGTGCGCCGCGATCAGGATTACGGCTGCTGGGGCTTCATAAACCTCACGCGACTTAATGCCGACCACGCGGTCCTCGACCATGTCGATGCGTCCGATACCGTGCTTGCCACCGAGGTCCGACAGCTGCTGTACGAGCGCGACCGCGTCGAGCTGTTCGTCATCGATCGCGACCGGGATACCGCGCTTGAAGGCGATCTCGAGCGTCGTCGCCTCGGCGGGTGCGTCGTCGATAGGGCTCGTCCACTGCCAGACGTCCGCGGGCGGCTCCGCCCACGGGTCCTCCAGCTCGCCGCACTCGACCGAGCGGCCCCAGAGATTCTCGTCGGTCGAGTACGGGGCCTCGACGGTCTGGCGTACCGCGATGCCGTGCTCTGCCGCGTAGTTGAGGGCCGCGTCGCGGCTCATCTCGTTCTCGCGCGCGGTGCCGATCACCTTAAGGTCGGGCGCCAACGTGCCGATCGCAATATCGAGGCGGACCTGGTCGTTGCCCTTGCCAGTACAGCCGTGCGCGACGGCGGTAGCGCCGATCTCGCGCGCCTTGTCGACGAGTAGCTTCGCGATCAGCGGACGCCCGAGGGCGGTCGCCAGCGGGTATTCACCCTGGTAGAGGGCGTTCGCCTGTAGGGCAGGGAAGACGAAGTAGTTGAGGAAATCAGCCTTGGCGTCGACCAGGTCGATGCTGGTGGCACCAGCCTGCTCGCCGCGCTCACGTCCACCCTCGATGTCCGGCAGGTTGCCGAGGTCGATGGTGAGGCAGTGCACCTCGTAGTCACGGTCCTCCTGCAGCCACTTGCAGGCGACGGACGTATCGAGACCACCGGAGTAGGCGAGCACGATCTTCTCAGTCATGGGGACTCCACTCAGAACGGAACCTCGTGAGGCAGGTTAGTTGGATTCGAGGCTGGTCAGAGCTGCTTCCACGATATCAACCGCCTGGTCGATCTCGGCTGCGCTGACGTTCAGCGGGGGCATGAAGCGGACCCGATTCGGGCGCACGGGATTGAGTAGCAGGCCGTTCTCGCGCGCGGCGGTCACAACGTCGCCTGACACGTCCTCGGCCAGTTCGAGGCGGCGGAGGAGGCCCGCGCCGTCTTCCCCGATCGCGATCGGGTGGCGGTCGACGAGGCCTGAGAGACGCTGGCTGAGCTGCTCGCCTCGGGCCTTCGCGTTCTCGAGCACGCCGCCTTCGGTGAGCTGGCGCGTGACGTAGACACCGGCGGCGGTTGCCAGCGGGTTGCCACCGAACGTGGTGCCGTGGTCGCCTGGCTCGAAGACGGACGCGCGCTCCTTCGCCATCACCGCGCCGAGCGGGACGCCGCCCGCGATGCCCTTCGCCGACGTCATGATGTCCGGCTCGATCCCTGCCTGCTCGTAGGCCCAGATCGTTCCTGTGCGACCGATGCCGGTCTGGATTTCATCGAGGATCAGCAAGATTCCCTGCTCGTCGCACCAGGCGCGCACCTGCTGCAGGTAGTCGGCGGCGGGCACGTTGACACCACCCTCGCCCTGGATCGGTTCGAGCATGATGGCAGCCGTCCGCGGCGTTGTTGCTTCCTTGATCGCCTCGAAGTCGTCGTAGTCGACGAAGACGAATCCAGGCGTGGGCGGGCCGAACGGCTCGCGGTAGGCGGGCGTGCCGGTGGCGGCGACCGTCGTCATCGTGCGTCCGTGGAAGCTGTTGTTGGTGGAGATAATCTCGTAACTGCCATCGCGGTTCTGGATGCCCCACTTCCGCGCGAGCTTGATCGCGGCCTCGTTCGCCTCGGCACCCGAGTTCGAGAAAAAGACACGGTCGAGCGCCGAGTGATCGATTAGCCACTCGCCGAGTTCGATCTGCGGCACCGTGTAGAAAATGTTCGAGACGTGGATCAGCGTCCGCGCCTGCTCGGAGATCACGTCTGCGAGCCCAGGGTCTGCGTGACCAAGGGTGTCGGAGGCGATGCCGGCAATGAAATCGAGGTACTCCGTACCTTCGTCATCCCAGACGCGCGTACCTGCGCCGCGGACGAGCGTGATCGGCAAGCGCCGGCCGGTCTGCATGTGAATCGCGGCTTCTCGGACGGGAATGTCACCCACGGTGGTGCTCCTTGTGATGGGACGGCCTGAACGATCGCCAGCCTACCGCGCGGCGAACGCGCGGTCGCGTGTGTTTGCGGGATGGGCGGGCAGGACGAACGGTTAGTTGCCGGACTCCTGCTGGGCACGCTCGATCGCGTCGAGCAACGAACGCAGTCGGTCGAGATCTGCCTCAGCAGCGTCCGCGGCGTCGCGAGCATCCTCGAGCAGTTCGCCCACGCCGCCGGCCGGCGTCTCACCGCGTGGCGTCGGGTCGGGGGTTGTACTACCCAGATCGAGCACGTCGCTGGCACCGGGGAGGCTAGACTGTGCGCGCCCGAAGACGACATCAAGCGCTCGATCGAAGGTCGGCTCCATCGCGATCGAGTTGCCGTTTGCGACGACGACGCGCACCAGCTCGGGGAGCCGGGAGTTCTCGGCCTGCAGGTAGATCGGTTCGACGAAGAGGAACGACTGGCCGATCGGGATCATCAGCAGGTTGCCGCGGATCACCTCGGAGCCGGCCTGGTCCCAGAGCGTGATCTGCTGTGAGATGCCCGGGTTCTGGTCGATCCGCGCCTCGATCTGTGCGGGACCGAAGACGAGGTCGTCCGTCGGGAAGCGGTACGCGTGCAGCGTGCCGTACTTTTCACCGTCGGAGCTGCCGGCCAGCCACGCCACCGTGTTCTGGCGGTTCCGAGGGGTGAATGGGAGGATCAGGGCGAACTCGAGGCTCTCCTCGACTGCTACTTCATCGGTCGGGAGCGTCATTAGCACATAGTAGGGCTCGACCGGCTGTTCCTGTTGGCGGAAGCGCTCCGTTGGGATGTTCCACACGTCCTCGCCGATGAAGAACACGTCAGGGTCGGTGATGTGGTAGCGGAGGTAGAGCTCCGACTGCAGTGAGAACATGTCCAGCGGGTAGCGCAGGTGTTCACGAATCGCCTGAGGCATCTTTTCGTCGGCCGTGAACAGGTCCGGGAAGATCTCCGACCAAGTCGCGGCGACCGGGTCGTCTCCGTCGATGAGGTAGAAGGTCATGTCGCCGGTGATGGCGTCGACCACGATCTTCACGCTGTCGCGGATGTAGTTGACCGAGCCTCGTGAGCGCTGCGAGTAGGGGAACCGGTCCGAGACGGTGTATGCCGACTGAATCCACTGGAGCTGTCCGTCGAGCACGACGATGTACGGGTCGGTGTCCAGCACGAGGAACGGCGCGACCTTGTCGATCCGCTGCTGAATGTTGCGGTTCATCAGGAGGCGGGAGTCGTCGTTGATCTGGGCCGAAATCAGGAGGTTGGTGTCACCCAGCTCCCAGGCGAGCGCGACTCGCCGCGCGAATGAGGACAGTTCGATACCGCGCTTTGGCTCGTAGAAGGTCTCGGCGTTGGTGTCGCCCAGCGGGTAGTCGAACTCCGGTTCGTTCGAGTTGAGGACGACGTAGTGGTCGGTCTGCTCACCGAAGTAGATGCGCGAACCCTCGATCGAGAGTTCCAGTTCCTCGCTGACCGGCGGAATGTCGCGGGTGATGAACTCCGGGAGACCTTCCTCTAGGACCTTGTTCACCGGGGCGACGACGGCGCCGAACCCGTGCGTGAGCTGCAGCCGCTCGCGCGTCCAGTTGCGCTCCTGCGCCCGGCTGATGTCCAACTCGCGAGGTGACAGCATGACTTGTCGGACCTGGCCACCGAGTACGTAGCGATCTACATCGACGTCGTTGAACAGGTAGAATTGGCGGATCGCCTGCACCTGATTGAAGGTGTCGCGCAGCGGGCGCGGGTCGAGGATGCGGACGTTGTCCAGCGTCTGAGGGAAGGCGTCGAGTTCCGCGAGCTCAACGGATTGCTCCGCCGCGAAGTTGGTCTCGACGATCTGGCCGAGGCCGTAGGCAAACCGGGTTGCCGTGATGTTGCGCTCGATGAACTGTTCTTCACGCTCGCGCTCGTTTGGCTCGACCTGGAAGGACTGGACGAAGTTCGGATAGAAAATGCCGCCGATCAGGCCGGAAATCACCCAGAGACCGAATACGAATAGCGGCAGCCGGTAGCTATCTCTCGCGAGGAACGAGTTCGCGATCGTCGCGAGGCCGGCGAACAGGGCGAGGGCGATCAGGATGTAGCGGACCGGGAGCCGGGCGTTGATGTCGGTGTAGGTGGCGCCAAAGACGATGCCGTCGGGCGACAGCAGGAGTTCGAAGATGCCGAGGTAGGTGCTGAGCGCGATCAGCATCAGGATGATGCCGATCAGCATCGAGAGGTGGACCCGCATCCCGCGCGTCACGTTCAGCTCGAAGCCCTGCAGCGAGAGTGACAGCGTATAGACCGCGCCGGCGGCGAGCGTCGAGACGATGACTAGCCCCAGGAACCAGCCTTGAATGAGCTGATAGGCGGGCAGATCGAACATGTAGAACGAGATGTCTTTGTTGAACGCCGGGTCGTCCCGGCCGAACTCCACGCTGCTCAGCCACGAGAGGATCGTCTGCCAGGAGCCACCAGCGACGGAGCCGAAGATGATACCGAGGAAGAGCGTTCCCGCGATCAGTACGACTGTGACGATGCGCCGCAAGGCGACTACGTCGACTTCTTCGATGAAAGATTCCTCGGGGCCACTCGGTGCGAACCGGCGCGCGAGGATGATGTTCAGGCCAATGAAGCCGATCGTGATCGCGGCGCCGATGAAGAACAGCGAGACGCGGGCAACCAGGACCTTGCGGAAGACGCTCTCGTAGCCGACCGAGTCGAACCAGAGCACGTCGACGAAGATCGACTTGAGGACGCTGAGCACAATGAAGACGACGAAAATCGCCGCCGCGACACCGATCCAGCGCAGCGGTACGGGCGAACGGAATTGCGGTGTGTTGCCACCAGTGCGGAAGGGCTCCGGTGGTAGCCCCAGGTCGCCTCGTTCGCGATTGTCGAAGAAGCCCATCGGTTAACCCACGCTCACATGTGTGCCGAGCGGTTGATCGGTGAACAATTGGCGCACTGTACCGGGGACTGTGCCGTTTGCGATAAAGGCCTCCGTGCCGGCCTCCGCGGCGCGGAGGCATGCTTCAACCTTGGGAATCATACCACCGGTGAGGACTCCAGCATCGCGGAAATCGGCGACGCCGTTCGCGTCGACTGAGTCGATCAGCTCACCGTCGCCATTCAATAGGCCGTCTACGTCGGTCATGAACAACAGGCGGTCGGCGTTGACCGCGCGGGCTAGTTCACCGGCGACGGTATCGGCGTTGATGTTCAACGGCTGTGACGGCGGCTCGAGGCCGATTGGCGCTACGACCGGGATCACTCCCGCGTCGATCAACGAGGTGTAGAAGCTCGCGTCCACTTCGGTGATGCGGCCGACGAAACCGAGGCGCTCGTCGTAACGCTCGGCGCGGATTGCGCCACCGTCGATGCCGGAGACGCCGACTGCGCGGCCGCCGCGCGCGACGATCCGCGCGACGAGGCGCGCGTTCACGACGCCGCGCAGCACGCCAACTACGACGTCGAGTGCGTCCTCGTTGGTCGCGCGGAGGCCATCGAGGAATACTGCCTCGATGCCCATGCGGTCGAACCAGCTACTGATCATCGCCCCGCCGCCATGGACGACGAGCGGGCGGTGCCCCTCCTCCGCGAGGGCGACGACATCCTCGAGCGAGGTGTCCTCGGTTCCGAGGGTGGATCCGCCGATCTTGACGACGGTGATGCCGCTTGTTTCGCCGCTCACGTCGTGTAATCGGCGTTGATGTGCACATACTCGGTCGTGAGGTCACAACCCCACGCGGTGGCGGTGTCTTCGCCGAGGGCGAGGTCGACGCGGAGTTGCACCTCACCCGCATCCATCGAGGTCGAGACCGCCGCGAGGTCGACCGCCGTCGGGGTGCCGGACTCAAGCACACAGTGCGGTCCGACCCAGACGCTCACACGGTCTTGCTCAACGTGGGCACCTGAGCGGCCGACGGCCATCATTACGCGACCCCAGTTCGGGTCGCGGCCGGTGACCATCGTCTTGATTAGCGGCGATGACACGACGGTCCTCGCCGCCAGGCGCGCGTCCTCGGGTGATGCGGCACCCTCGACGACCGTCTCGATCAGTGTGTTTGCTCCCTCGCCGTCGCGTGCGAGCTCCCTCGTCAGGTGGCGGGCGACGGTTTCGAGGGCAGTCGCGAGCGGGCCTGCGGCGGGATGCCCTCGGCCGATCGCTTCGCCGCCGGCGGCACCGTTCGCGAGGATCAGCACGGTGTCGCTGGTCGAGGTGTCCATGTCGATGTCGAGCATGTTGAACGTGCGATCGGAGATCAGGCCCAGCGCGGCCTGCAGCCACACCCGATCGACTGGCGCATCGGTGGTGATGAAGCCGAACATCGTCGCCATGTCCGGGTGAATCATCCCCGACCCCTTGGCGCAGCCGCCGACGGTGTAGGTGACGCCGTCCACCTCGAAGCTGACGGCGGCCTCCTTCGTGCGCGTGTCGGTTGTGAGGATCGCGCGGGCGAAGTCCGGGCCGCCTTCTGCCGCGAGCTCGACCGCCGCGAGGCCCGCCTCGATCGGTGGCATCGGCATCAGGCGTCCGATCACGCCAGTCGAGCCGATGAAGACGTCGTTGGGTTCGAGGTTGAATCGCTCCGCCGTGAGTTTGGCGAGGCGCTCCGTGTCGCGGATGCCCTGTTGCCCGGTCACGGTGTTCGAGCAGCCGGAGTTGGCGGTGATCGCGCGGGCGGTCAGGCGACCATCGAGGATTCGGCGCGCGCGGGCCACGGCGGGGCCGTGCACGGCGTTCTTCGTGAGGACGCCAGCCACCTCGCAGGGGCGGTCGGAGAGCAGCACGCCGAGGTCTAGGCGGGGCTCCTCGCCGTAGGTCTTCACACCGGTGTAGATGCCACCAGCCGAGAAGCCCTCGGGCGTGGTGACATTGCCACCGTCGAGCCAGGTCAGGCACGGGTCCTGAGCGTTGGCCATTAACCTTGTCCTTAAGCGTCACTGAGCATGCGGAGCCGCGAGTATAGTCACCGATCCGTCCGTCGTGGCTACACCAATCGATGCGTGTCGCGCGCCGAGTCGATCGGAGCGAACGATGTCTGAACAGATCCCGATCATTCGTCCTGCCACTACTCAGGATATTGAGGCGATCAACCGCCTCTATAACCGCGAGATAGCCGAAGGCACCGCGACCTGGGACTACGAACCCTGGACCGCCGAGGCCAGAGCTCGTTGGTTCGCTGAACTCGACTCCGAGGAACCGGTCCTTGTCGCCGAGGTCAGCGGCGCTTTCGCGGGCTTCGGCTACCTCAGCTGGTACCGCACCAAAGCGGGGTACCGGTACACGCGCGAGGACACGCTCTACGTCGACCTGGCGTTCCAGCGACGCGGCATCGGTGCGCTCCTGCTTGAGGCGCTGATCGACCAAGCACGCACGCGGAACATCCGCGCGGTGATCGCCCAGATCGAGGCTTCGAACGCGGCCTCGATCGCGTTGCACGAGCGCTTTGACTTCGTGCGCGTGGGGACCGAGCGTGAGGTCGGGTACAAGTTCGGCCGTTGGCTCGATGCCACGACGATGCAGCTCCGGTTCCCCGACGGCGGACCGACCGACGCCTAGAGCGGGCCGAGCCCGACCCGTGGGCACCGCTCGAGGAGCGGGCAGCCCTCGCAGTTTGGTGATCGCGCATGGCAGGTGCGTCGGCCGTGCTGGATCAGGTCGACGTGGAAGGCATAGACCTCGTCAGGTTCGAGCTGCACCTCGAGCGCGTCGTGCGCCTTCACGGCGGTCATCTTCAGCGGAACGAGTCCGAGTCGCTTCGAGACTCGCTCGACGTGCGTGTCGACCGGGAGCGCGGGCTGTTCGAGCCCGAAGAGCAGGACGCACGCTGCCGTCTTCGGCCCGACACCCGGCAGCGATGTCAGCCACACCTTCGCCTCGTCCAGCGGCATCTCCGCGAGGAAGTTGAGCTGCCAGTCCGGGACGCGCTTGCGCACCTCGGTGAGCAGCGCGTGGAGTCGCTTCGACTTCGTCGGCGCCAGGCCGCCCGGTCGGATCACGTCCTCGATGCCATTGATCGGTGCGGCGAGGATCTCGTCCCAGGTTGGGTAGGCCTCGATCAGTCGGTGCATCGCCTGGCCGGAGTTGTGGTCGGAGGTGTGCTGCGAGAGCAGTGTCAACACCAGCTCGAAGATCGGCGCATGCGAGGCCTGCTGAGGCGCCCTCGCATAGGTCTCGTCGAGGATCGCGATCAGCTCGGTGGGCTTCCAGTACTCGCTCTTGCGCAGTCGGGGGCAGGCTCCGGCAGTCTTCGGCATGGGCGGATGGTAGCGAGGAGAACGTGACGACGCTCATTGCCTCGCGTCCGTCGTGGGTGCGAGGATGGCCGGGACAACTCCTCGCACCAGAAAGGGGACACGATGACTCGCGACGACATTATTCGTCTGACCGATCTGGCCTCCTGCGCTGGCTGAGCGGGGAAGATGGGTCTCGGGACCCTGGTGCAGGTACTGCAGCCACTTCATGACACGTTCGACGCAGCCGACCATCCTGACCTGTTGATCGGGTTGGACTCCGCTGACGATGCAGCCGTTTACCGGGTGTCGGATGATCTCGCCCTGATCCAAACGCTCGATTTCTTCCCGCCGGTGGTCGACGACCCGTATACCTACGGCGCGATCGGAGCTGCTAACGCGATGTCCGACGTCTATGCGATGGGCGGCGAAGTGCGCTTCGCGTTGAATATCGCGGGTTTCCCCGAGGATCTCGACCCAGAAATTCTCGCCGAGATTTTCCGAGGCGGAGCCGAGAAGGTCCGGGAAGCCGGCGGCGTGATCGCGGGCGGCCACACTGTGTTCGACGCCGAGCCGAAGTACGGACTTTCGGTGACCGGCATGATTCATCCGGCGGCGGTGATCACCACAGGTGGTGCGCAGGCGGGAGACGCGCTGCTGCTAACTAAGCCGATCGGGACCGGGGTGCTGCTCACGGCCGCACAGCAGGGCTACGACGGGTCTCAGGCGGGGTTCGAGGCTGCCGTGACCTCGATGCTGAAGCTGAATCGCCACGCATCGCATCTCGCGCGAGCCGCGGGCGTCAACGCGATGACAGATGTGACCGGCTTCGCACTGCTGGGGCACGCCTCGGAGATGGCGCGCCAGAGCGGCCTACGTATCACGATTGAGGCGGGTGCCGTGCCACTACTCGAGGACGCGCACCGTTTCGCGGCGGCTGGCGCGCTGACCGGTGGTGGCAGTCGCAACCGCGAGCAACTCGGCGAGCGAGTGGCGTTGCCGCACGGCCTCGACGACACCGTGGCTCAGCTACTGTTTGACCCGCAGACCTCGGGCGGTCTGTTGATCGCGGTCCCGGAGGCGAAGGCTGAATCCCTCGGTGCCCAGATCGAGGCCGAAGACGGCGGGTGCTGGCGGATAGGGAGCGTCGAGACGGGCGAGCCCGGCGTGGTGGTGTGGTGAAGCCACGCGTAGCCTTCGTGGCGGCGCTCGCGCTCCTCAGCGTCCTGGCCGCGGCCTGCAGCAGTAACGACCTCGATATCGATACATCGGACGTCGATGTCGACGAGCTGCTCGTCTCTGCGGCTGACCGGATGGATGAGGTGAACTCGTTCCGCTTCGATCTCGAGCACGAGAACGGCACCGCTACTATCGTGCGAGGCCTCCAGATTGTGAGCGCCGAGGGCGACGTCGAGGGCGCGGACCGCATGCAACTGAAGGTCGATGCGCAGGCGGGACCGCTCAACGCTGAGATTGAGATCATCGTGCTGCCTGACGAAGGGTGGATCACCAATCTGCTCACCGGTCGCTGGGAACGAGAGACGATCGATGTGGCGTCGTTCTTCGATCCGGCGGCGGGTGTGACCGGGCTGATGAGATCGATCGAGAACGGCGAGGTCACGGGCGCACAGAAGATCGGCGGCTTCGACGCATACCTCGTGGAAGCTGAGGTGTCATCGGAGACACTTACGCTCTTCGGCGATCCGAGGGACGGCGAGCCGATTGAGCTCCGTGCCTGGATCGGCATTGATGATGCGGTCGTGCACCGTATCGAGGCCGTTGGTGGCATCGTCTCAGGTGAGCCGGACGACCTGATTCGCTGCCTGACGTTCACCGACTTTGGGCAGACGTTCGACATCAAGGCGCCTCGCTAGCGGCACGGTGCGCCGATGCAGACCCAGGCTCAGACCTCGGCGGTGGAACGGCGGCAGGGCTGGTTGCTGATCACCGTGGCCGCCGGGGTGTTCGTGGCGGCCGACGATCAGACCTCGATCGTGACGGTCCTGCCTGCGCTGATCCGCGATATCGGACTGACCGTCGACGACCTCTACCAAGCCTCATGGATCGTCAACGGTTACCTGCTGGGCTACATCGTCGCGCTGCCGATCGTCGGGCGGGTCGCCGATGTCTACGGGCATGCGCGCGTGTACTCAGGCGCGCTCGCGCTGTTCATGCTCGGCAGCGTCCTCGTCGCGATCGGACCAGGCTTCGAGGCGATCGTCGTATCGAGGGTGATCCAGGCCGTCGGGGGCGGCGCCGTCGTGCCGGTTGCGATGGCGATCGTCGTCGACGAGTTGCCGAAGGAGCGACGGTTGCTGGGCCTCGGCGTGATCGCCGCGGCCTCCGAGGCGGGCGCGTTGATCGGCCCGCTGTGGGGTGGCGCGATCACCGAGTGGCTCGGGTGGCGGGCGGTCTTCTGGATCAACGTGCCGATGTCGCTGCCGATCCTGGTAGTCGCGTGGAGACTGGTCGGTAGCACCCGCCGAGGTGGTGCGATCGATTGGTTGGGAGCTGCGCTCCTCGGTGGGTCGCTTGCGGTCGTGACCTTCGCGCTGGTGGACGATCCGAGCGGTGGGCGTCCGCTGTCGGTAACCGCCTTGATGTTGATCGCCGCGGCCGGGCTTGCCGCGCTGTTCTGGTGGCACGAACACCGAACTCTCGCCCCGCTGGTTCGCCCGGGGATGCTGTGTTCACGTGAGGTGGTGGCAGCGAACGCCACCAACCTGCTACTCGGCGGCGGCCTGATCACCGTGCTCATCGGCGTGCCGCTGTTCGTGAACCTCGTGCTGGCAGAGAGCTCCCTCGATGGTGGGCTCACGCTCATGCGCCTGACGATCGCGGTGCCGGTGGGAGCGCTGGCGGGAGGCTGGCTCGGCGGCCGGTACGGCCTGCGGACGGTCGCCGTCGGCGGGATGTTGCTGGCAGCAGTCGGCTTCGTGGGGCTCCAGGCGTGGGACGGACAGCCGCTCGAGCTGCTGCGGACCGTACCGCTGCTGGTGGGCGGGTTTGGCTTCGGCCTCGTGATTGCGCCGCTGAGCGCGGTGGTGCTGCAGCACGTCGGCGAGGAGGAACGGGCCACAGCCGCCTCGTGGCTGACGCTCAGTCGTGTCGGGGGGATGCTGATCGGCGCTGCGTTGCTGACGTCGTCCGGCCTCGGTCGTTTCTACGCGCGGGCCGGGACGATCGACTTCGATTCGCCGGAGTTCGACACGCTGGTCCTCGAGGCGGAGGTCTCGACGTTCCGAGAAGTGTTCGTCGTGGCTGCGGTGGCGATGGTGGTCGCTGCCGCGATCGCCTGGTGGATCGGGCGCGGCGAACGTGACTCCGATCGCAAGCAGTGGTGGATGATCACCTAATGCCGGTCCCCGACGGTTGGTGGCGCCTCGATGCAACGGGCCAGGCGGTGCTGGTGCGCGAGGGAGTGGCGACGCCCTCGGAGCTGGTCGAGGCGGCGATCGAGTAGATCGAGGCACTGAATCCGGCGATCAACACCGTCGTATGTTGCTTTACGAGGAAGGTCGCCGCATCGCCTCGGAGTTGCTGGACGAGGGCCAGGCGTTTCGTGGTGTGCCGATACTGCTGAAGGACACGGGCGAGGAGTTCGAGGGCACCCCGCACTATCTCGGAACCGCGGTGCTGCGCGACATCGATCACCGATCGACACGAACGACGGAGTTCGTCCGGCGCCTTCTGGTCGCGGGTTTCGTGCCGATCGGCAAGACGAACGTCCCGCCCCTCTCGTCCGGCTACTCCACCGAGCCGGAGGCGTCCGGCCCAACACGGAACCCCGTGGGCCCTCGGGAGAGCGGCTGGTGGGTCGAGCGGCGGGACCGCTGCCGCGGTGGCTGCCGGGGTGGTCGCGATCGTGCACGGTTTTGATGCGAACGGCTCCCTCCGCGTACCGGCAGCGTGTTGTGGCCTCGTGACGTTGCGGCTTTCGAGGGGAGTAGTGACGATGGCAGTTCCGTTCGACCTCCCGAACATCAGCGACCTGTGGAGCTTCGTGCTGGCGCGGTCGGTGTGCGACCTCGAGGCTGCGTTTGGCGCTGTTGGCGAGCCGTCGGTCGCCCTCGAGTTGCCGTCCACCGGCCTCCGCGTCGGAATGATGCACGACGATCCCGACTGGTCAGGGTCGGTCGATCCCGAGGTCGTAGCTGGTGTCGAGCGCGCGGTGAGCTTACTGCGCGCCCGTGGCCACTCCGTGGAAGAGTCTCACCCGGCGGCGCTCGATGGCCTGTTCCGGTCGTTCGGTGACCGGCCACGCCCTGTGAGTGCGCGGTTGACCGAGCTCACCCATCGGTGGCTGGAAGAGAAGATCGGACGCCGATTCGAGCAGCATGACCTGGATGCGCTACTTCTCGATCCGCGGGCGGACGTGATGCCATCAGACGGCGAGGTAGAGACGGCGGTCAGAGCCGTAGCCGGCCGCGTCGATGGAGTCCTCGAATGGTGGGACGACTTCGACATCATGCTGATGCCGGCGCTGCGTCAGCCCGCCCGGCTGCTCGGAAACTCAGACTGGGATGCGGTCGGCATCTTGCCGATGGAGTTCACGCACATCGGTTTCCCGTCGTTGGTGCTGCCGATCGGGATGACCGAGGGTCGCTTGCGGCTGGCGGCGCAGCTCACCGGCCGCATCGGCGCGGTCGGCGATTACTCGCTTTGGCTCGTCAGCTCGGGGCCGATGCGCCCTAGGCCGATCGCTGGCCATCCCTCGCGCTCTACCCGTAGTGTCGCGCCGAGTCTGGCCGCTTCTTGATCAAGGGGTAGACCGCCTCGCAGCCTCCGCTCGCGGGCGGGCCGTTCGAGCTCGGCTAGCCGAGGATGCGGCCGATCAGGCCCTTAGGTTCGCCGTCGGAGTCGCCGCTCGTTGAGCTGTATGGGATGCCGTTGCGGATGAGGAATTCCTCGACCTGGCCCGGGTTTGGCTCGGTCAGCATGGTGCCGCGATCCACGCCTCGTGGGCCGCGACCGCCGGGGAGCGGGATGGGGTCCTCGATCGGGTCGACGCCATCGTCGGGGGCAATCACGAGCGTGGGGACGGACTGGTGGCCGGTCCAACCGACGACCTTCGCGAGGGCTTCAGGGTCGGTGTCGATGTCGAAGGCGGTGTGCTCGACGGAGTTCCGTCCGAGCCAGTGGTCCCAGCGCATCATGTCCGGACAGAACGATGAGCGTCCGTAAACAACGAGGCGAGCCATGCATTCCTCCACACGGGTGCGCCTCGGGGTGGGAGGCGTAGATTCACACAAGGTGTCATGAATGGGCAGCACGAGGCGTGAGTCCGGGTCTGCTCTGGTGGGTGCTCGGCCGCTAGTCGCGGCTCCAGACGGTTTCATAGCCCTCACCACCCGCGAGCGCGCGCCGCAGGTCGTCGCGTTCGCGGGTGGTGAGGTCGGTCACGATGTCGCCGATGTCCTCGCCGACATCGAGCCCTTGTTCGCGCTGGATCCGGCTGCGGGTGCGTTCGAACAGTGGGGACTCGCCTAGCATCTCGATGCTGTGCGGCCAGGTGAAGTAGACGAACTTCTCGGGCAGCGGCACGCCGGGCCGACGTTCGCTGAGCCAGGTGTTCCGCTCGTCCGCCCCACCCACGGGCTCTGCCATCTCTAGCAGCGGTGGCGAATGGTCGTCCGGGCGGAGATCGAGGACCAACCGCATCGAGGTCATTTCGAATCCGACCACGATCACGTCACCGTCATCGACAGCGTATGCCATCTGGTCGAAGTCGACGGCCAGGCCGTTATCGCCGTAGCGCACGGTTGCCTCCTCGGCAGTAATCCCACGTAGTCTGCCCGATTCTTCGGAGAAAGACTCGGATAAAGAAAACGGGGCCGGCCGCTAAGCCGGCCCCGTTGGGTATCGGACGCGGGTCCGGTTCTAGTACATGTCCATCCCGGCGCCGGCACCGGCCGGGGCACCGTTCTCGGGACGGTCCGTCACGAGCGCGTTGGTGGTCAGCACCATCCCCGCGATCGATACAGCGTTCTCCAGTGCGGCCTTGGTCACCTTGGCCGGGTCGATGATGCCCAGCTTGACCATGTTGCCGTAGGCGTCCTTAGCAGCGTCGTAGCCTTCACCCTTCTTGAGGCTGCCGACCTTCTCGACGATCACGGAGCCATCCTGGCCCGCGTTCGCGGTGATGCGGCGCAGCGGCTCCTGCAGGGCGCGGCGCATGATTCGGAGGCCGGTGGCTTCGTCACCCACGAGCTCTATCTTGTCGAGCGCGGGCAGCGCGTTCAGGAACGCAACACCACCGCCAGGGACGATGCCCTCTTCCACCGCGGCGCGGGTCGCCGAGAGCGCGTCCTCCACGCGGTGCTTCTTCTCGGTGAGCTCGACCTCGGTGGCCGCGCCGACCTTGATGACGGCGACAGAACCGGCGATCTTGCCCAGGCGCTCCTGGAGCTTCTCGCGGTCCCAGTCGGAAGTAGCGTTCTCAAGCTGCGCACGAATCATGCGCGTGCGATCGTCGATTGCCTTCTTGGTGCCCTTGCCCTCGATGATGGTGGTCTCGTCCTTGGTGACGATGACGCGGCGGGCCGAACCGAGGTCCTTGGGCTCCGCAGTGTCGAGACCACGGTTGAGGTCCTTGCTGATGAGCTCCGCGCCGGTGATCGCGGCGATGTCGCCCAGGTTTTCCTTGCGGCGGTCACCGAAGCCCGGGGCCTTCACGGCCACGACGTTGACCGTGCCACGGAGCTTGTTCACGGCGAGGGTCGCGAGGGCTTCACCATCCACGTCCT
>Ga0114999_10001594_pt1 | contig 31282 bp, 31 predicted proteins | sample ArcticOcean_MG_C_3_FD_89820 | JGI IMG/M metagenome (GOLD analysis project Ga0114999, IMG submission 89820) | Marine microbial communities from western Arctic Ocean - ArcticOcean_MG_CB8_126 | ecosystem: Environmental > Aquatic > Marine > Oceanic | place: Arctic Ocean: Canada Basin | collected...
CGGCGTCCGCCATCGCCTGCATCACGCGTGGCTCAGCGAACTGGATGGCCATTTGTTGATACTGCACGACACGAGCGTAACGGGTACGCTGAACCTTGAGGCTATCCTGAAGGCGTTCATCGCCATGTTCGGTTATTTGGTACTGCTTGCGACGTTGCTGATCATGGCAGTGCTTGCGTACGGGGCGGACAATGCAACGTGGTACTGGCCCAATCGGGCGCTGTCGCACCGGTACTATGTCTGGATTGAGCTGCTGGTCCCCGGCACGGGTTGGTTCGCGACCACCGTGTGGATGGTGCGGGGCGATGTGGCCGCGGTGATCATCGTCATGCAGAGCATGTTGGTCCTGGCGCTGATGCTGCTCCGGTTTGAATCGGGAGTTGGCATCGCTTACGACCGCGTGCGGGGGTACGCACGGGTGGTCGTCTGGATTACCGGTCCGGTTTTGATTCTCGCCAACGTCGGCCTGCTCATTGGCTTCCTGCTCAACGAGCAGGGTGCCGGCAGCAGTGACAGCGCAAAGGGGTGGGGGCTTGCAGTCGCCGGTAGTGGACTGATGGCGCTGACCCTGGCTGGCGCGTCACTGCGCGACCCACGGAGTCGCGACCCTGGGCGGATGTTGTGGCCTCTCGGCATCGCCATCTGGCTGTTGTTTGTTTTGTTTACGAATGACGGCATCGGCTTGCCGATTGGCGCAACCCTGCTTTCAGGCCTGCCGGTCGCGGCCTTTTTGATATTGGGCAGGAGAGCTGAGACCGGCAAGACGTGGGTCGTGAGCATCGCGTGGACGGCAGTTCTGTTGCCGCTGTTGGTGCAGTCATGTTTCTGGCTGCGGCGAGCGACTTTCTAAGTGAAGGCGAACGCGATGGGATGGTCGACGCTCTGCAGTCGGTGCCGCAGATCGCGGTCGGTCCCGACGTGCTCGCCGCCGTTAATTTCGTCTTGTTCATGACAACGCTGATTCTTGCGAGCGTCTTCGTGCCGAAAGAGTTTAAGTCGGATGGCTGGGTGTCATCGCTGCTTCCGGCCGCGTGGTGGGAGCGTGCGCATCCGATTTACAGACAACGTTTCGGTTTCTTCCGGCAACGCCGAGGGATGTGCAGGTAGCGTGAATGGCCGGGTGACGACCGGAGTGAGGGTTGAGCCGGTTCATCGCGGCTAGCGCTGGTACCGCTCTCTCTTTATTTGGACGGCAGGGGGTGGCAAGGTAGCCACCCAACCATCGATTCGCCGCGCAGTTGCAATCAGGCAGCCTGTGGATCGATGGCGACGACGCAGGCGCGCCTCGCATCACGCGGGTAACCCTTGCTGCGAACAGCACCACCACATGCAGGCGCCCAGCGCGCACCGAATCCAAGAAAGAGCAGAGGAAGAGCAATGCCTATAGATTTTGATGTAGAACCCGAGTTTCAGGAGAAAGTTGACTGGGTTCACAATTTCGTAACCGAAGAAGTCGAGCCGTTGGATAACTTCATGTCGGCCGGGCGCACACGGGATGGCAAACACCTGGATGAGGACGGGTGGTCAGCAATTCGGGCCTACATGGATGACTTAAAGCGGCAGGTGAAGGATGTCGGCCTGTGGGGCTTCCACCTTGGCCCGGACCTGGGCGGCCCGGGCCTCGGTCAGGTCAAACTGTGCCTTCTGAACGAGATTCTGGGTCGCACCCGCATGGGTCCCACGCTGTTTGGTTGTCAGGCGCCTGACACGGGTAATATGGAACTGATAGCGCACAACGGCAATGAGGAGCAGAAGAAGAAGTATCTCGAGCCGTTGCTCGAGGGCAAGATTCGCTCCGCATACTCGATGACTGAGCCCCATGCGGGCGAGCCGGGCGAGTTCAAATGCCAGGCGGTTCGTGACGGTGATGAGTGGGTGTTGAGTGGTGAGAAATGGTTCACTTCCAACGGTACCGGCGCTGACTTCCTGATCGTGATGGCAATAACCTCGCCCGATAAGCCGCTGCTGGAACGTGCATCGATGTTCCTGGTTGACCGGGAGACACCCGGCGTTGAAATCGTACGCAACGTGCACACGTTTGGCACACCGCTCATGGAGAACTACAACACCGGTCCTGGCCGCGGCGGCCATGCCTACATCCGGTACGACAATGTTCGATTGCCGGCGAGTGCGCTGCTGGGCGAGGAAGGTGCCGGGTTCGTCGGCTCGCAGACACGACTCTCCGGCGGCCGCGTGCACCACGCCATGCGGGCGGTGGGCGTGTGTGCCAAGGCGCTCGACATGGCGTGCGAGCGCGCACTTAGCCGGCGCGCCAAGGGTGAGTTGCTGTCGGATCTGCAGATGGTGCAGGCAGACCTTGCCGATTCGTACATCCAGCTCAAGCAGTTTCGACTGCACGTCCTGTACACGGCGTGGCTGATCGACAAGACGGGGGCGTACACCCAGGAGATCCGCAAGGAGATCGCGTCTATCAAGATCAGCGCGGCGAAGGTCAACCACGACATCATCTACCGGGCGATTCATATTCACGGGGCGCTCGGCATGTCCAACGAGACAGCGCTGGGTGACATGTGGATGTCTGCACCGCAGATGGGGATCATGGACGGCACCACCGAGGCGCACAAATCCAACCTCGCTAAGCTGATGCTGCGGGACTACAAGGGGTCGGATGATCTCTTCCCGACGTATCACCTGCCGAAGCTGGTCGAGAAGTCGCAGGAGAAGTTTGAGCAGGTCATTGACGACTATCTGCAGGCGGCGTCCTGATATCAGGACCGTGTGTTCCCAATCTTGACAGGCATTGGGCGATATTGAGGCGCTTCGCGTGATGTTAAGAGATGCCGTGCAAGGGATGCCGCACACCGGGAATGGACGGTGAGCCGATGAAGGTTTGTATTGTTTCCAGTTGCGGCGGCCATCTCACTGAGGTGCGCGCCCTGCGCGGCGCTTATGCACGTTATCCGCATCACTATGTGCTGAACGACTACGCGGAGTTGCCGGACGACATGCGTGACTGCACCCGCTTCATCAGCCATTCGGAGCGGGACTGGCGCTTCTTTGTCAATTTGTGGGAGGCGGCTTCGATCCTCCGGCGTGAGCGCCCGGAGGTCCTGCTGTCCACTGGCGCGGGGCCCATCGTGCCTTTTTCCCTGGTTGCGCGCTTCTTCTTTCCGCGCGTCCGGATCGTCTATATCGAGACGCTGACGCGAGTGACGCGGCCGTCCATGACGGGCCGGATCATGTATCACCTGACCCGCGACTTTTACTACCAGTGGCCGCAACTCGCGCCCTGGTTCCCGCGCGCGAAGTGCGGCGGGTTGGTGTTGTGACGGGTTCGGCCGGGCAGATCTGGTGAATCTTGCTCCGATGCCTGCGGTGCTTGCTTGAAACCTGATTCCGCGTTGACGCGCGTTGGGTTATTGCGGCGTCAGCGGTCGTTGGCGACGAGAGCGCTCTCGGCGTACCCGGTGGTGTTCCAACGCGTGGTGCTGGTGAGTCATGACACCAACTTTATCTACCGTGCGGTGGGAGTCGACGGACGCGCCTACGCGTTTCGTCTCGTCGCTCCCGGTTGGCGTACCGAAGCCAATTAGCGAGCTGAGATCGCGTGGCTCGATGCGCTCGCGCGCGACACGCGTGTGCCGGTTCCGACAGTCATCCGCACATCAGGCGGTGAGCCGTTTGTGCGATTTCACGAGGCAAGTGGCCGGGAGCGCCGTGGACTGCTCATGCCCTGGTTGCCCGGAACTCTGCTTGGACATCGGTTGACGCCGCAAAACGTTTGCAGAATGGGTGCGCTCTTCGGCCAGTTACACGATCACGCCGATTCCTGACGTGCGCCGGATGACTTCCGCGACCTCGCGTTTGAAGCATTCCTTGGTCGAGGTGAAGACAATTTGCTGATTGATGACAACATCGTTGCGCAGGTCAGTGCGGACGACGGGGCCGTGGTAGCCGCGGCTGTGGATCGTGTCGATCTTGCTTATGCCAGGTTGGAGCGCAAGGGACTCACCGTTATCAACTGTGATTTGTGGCACGACAACATCAAGGTTTTGGACGAAGAACTTGCGCCTTTTGACTTTGAGGACACTGTCTTCGGCCATCGCATCCATGACGTCGCGATGGCATTACTCGACCCTGCGACCTTGGTTGGCATTGACGAGTATGAGCGACTGCTGGCGCATTTTCATCGTGGGTATGAGTCGGTGCGCGCGTTGCCGGACGGCGATGGTCTCGACTTCCCGGTGGGTCGCATGTTTTGGTAGCTCAATTGGCTGGCGCGCTCTGCCGGGCCGTATTTCCCGCGCGCTGCGAAATTTAGAATGGGGACGATTCGCCGGGCCCTGACGGCTGTAAGGCTCAGCGGGCCATTGCAGCCGTAGGCCATCGCGCACGCACTTTGTCGTCGCTAATTTCTGTCCCAAAATTGTTATACAAGACAATTCGTGGGAGTCGTTTGTAAGCAAACCTCGCATGATCTTGCAGAAGATGGCTAGTCGTCGAAGCGAATCATCGTCTTGCCGAAGTTCTCGCCGTTCATCATGCCGATGAACGCGGGTACGCAGGCGTCGATGCCATCGGACACGCTCTCGCGATACTTGAGCTTGCCGGATTTGATCCAGTTGGAAAGGTCGGTGAGTGCGTCCTCGGCCTCGGGATGGCTCGCTGACAGGCGCATGAACGCAAAGAAACTGAATCCTTGCGTGCTGCCATCTTTGCCGAGGACCGGCAGACCTTCTGCCTTCAGTCGCTGCAGGGGCGTCGGCCTGCGCTCGCCCTCGGTAAGGTTGTAGTGGGAGATGTAGCCGCAGATGGGCACGCGGCAGCCCTCGTTGAGGAGCGGAATGACCGCTTCCAGAACATCACCGCCGACGTTTTCGAAATAGATATCGACGCCGTCTGGTGCGGCCGCGGCGAGGTCTGCGGGCAGGTTGCCGGCCTTGTAGTCAACGCACGCGTCAAAGCCCAGTTCATCCGTACAGAACGCACACTTTGCCGGCCCACCCGCAATGCCGACAGCGCGCGCGCCCTTGATCTTCGCGAGTTGTCCAACAACCTGGCCAACGGCGCCGCTCGCCGCGCTGACGACGACGGTCTCGCCGGCCTTAACGTTAGCTACATTCAGGAGCCCTTCATAAGCGGTGTATCCGGTCATGCCGAGAATGCCGAGAGCGGTGGATGCGGGGCCGAGGTTGCCGTCCCATTTCTGAATAGGCATGTCGGCGCTGTTCCATTGCAGGTCATCGGCGGTGGCGACGCTGTACGCCTGCCAGCCGCAGTAGCCGACCACGAAATCGCCCTCTGACCAGCCAGTGCATCGACTCTCGATCACCTCAGAGACCGTGCCGCCGATTACGGTGCTGCCGACCGAGTCCGGGTTTGCCATGAACCCGGAGCGCATGTAGGGATCCAGCGTGAGCCACCGGGTTCGCAGCAGCATCTGGCCATCTGCAAGAGCGGGCATGGTCTCAGTGACTACCTCGAAGTCGTCAGCGGTTGGCACACCTGCGGGAACGCTGGTAAGAACGATGCGGCGGTTGGTGACGGTCATGATGGGTTCTCCGGGGGTTGATTGGGTCTGGCTGCAGATCATCGATTGATGTTGCGCGGAACAAAGGTGCCGTATGCGCAACGCGGCTGTCAAATGCGAAACGCACTGGCCTGCGAAATCTTGCGTCAACTGTGTCAGGGATCACCGTTTTACATGCGGGTATCCGTCTATTAGTGTTGCGAGTCCAAGTGGCCCACCTTGCGAGACCGAACAATGTCGAGAGTGATACTTCCCGTCCGGCCTGAAGTTGAGGCGAGTCATCGCGCTGGCGTGCGCCTCATCGGCGAAGCCGGTGCCTGGTGGTCAGGCGCAGATCGCGTAGCCATTGTCGAAGAGGCGCGACGCGCGCCAGCGTGCAGTCTCTGTGTCACACGCAAAGCAGCCTTGTCCCCGTATACCGGTGGCGGCGAGCATGACCACGGTGGGCAACTGGACGCCGCCGTCGTCGATGTCATTCATCGGCTGCGGACAGACTCCGGGCGCCTGACCGAACGATGGTTCAATGAGGTCATCGAGGGTGGCCTTTCGCGCGAAGCGTATCTGGAGGTGACGAGCCTCGTTGCGCAAAGCGTCATCATGGACACGTTCGCCGTCGCGACGAACCAGCCGCTCGCGACCATGCCGGATGCTGTCGCAGGTGAACCGTCGTATGAGACGAGCACCGACGTGGTCGATGGCGGGGCATGGGTGCCGCTAACGCGGACTGACGTTGAGGACACCACATTCGGCCTGCCGCGCGCGCCCAACATTGCAAGGGCAATGGGACTGGTCCCCTCGGCGGTCGCCGGCTTTTTCAGCGTTTTTCGACCGCACTACGCACTGCAGTCGCTGGACCTCGCGATCAACCGGTCCCAGACAGAGATGATTGCAGCGCGGGTGTCGTCCCACAACGACTGTTTCTACTGAACGGCGTCACACACCATGCTGCTTCGTGGAAGCGGCGAGCGTGAAGGCAAGAGCTTTAACCTGCCGGGCGTCACCGGCGCGAGTGATGATGCGATTGGCGTCGACAGCGAGGATATCATTCTGGCCCTCACAGACGCGGTGGTCGACGGCGAAGTAGTCCGCATAGGTGAGACGCGCGCAGCGGCGGTTGCTGCAATGGGAGCGCAGGCGACAGTCGATGTGATCACCGTTGCCTCCGGTTTCAATGGCATCACGCGAGTTGCGAACGCGACCGGTATTCCGCTCGATACAAACACCGAGGAAACGACCGTCGAGATGCGCCGCGACACGGGCATCGATGAATTTGCGGAGGCGAGCAAGGCGGTTCGGTTCGTCTGAGCGGATCCCGGCACACCCTTTTCGAGTCATTCCCATACGTGCTGCACTTTTCTTACTTTCCATACGTTCCCCACTTTCCATACGTGCCCCACTTTCCATACGTGCCCCACTTTCCATACGTGCCCCAGGCTCTTTCGTAGAAGAGACAGCACAAGATAATCAGGAGACACAACGATGGCGGTTGTAGAGACAAGCTTTGGCAAGGTCGAAGGATTGCTGGCAGATCAGGTGCATGGGTTCCTCGGCATCCCGTTTGCGGCGGCGCCTGAGGGTGAAAAACGCTGGCAGCCACCGGAAGACCCGACATCGTGGTCAGGCGTTCGAGCGGCGGACGACTGGGGTGGGCACTCGTGGCAGACAGTGCTCGAAGGTATAGGTCCGCTGGCATTCGCGTTCAACTCGGGCCTGGCAGTGAATCGTAGCGAAGACTGTCTGCATCTCAATGTCTGGACACCCGGACTGGATGCGCGCAAGCGGCCTGTCCTCGTCTGGATTCACGGCGGGGGCTTTTCGGGTGGCACCGGGGGCACGTCGATGTATGACGGCACTGGGCTTGCCAGGCGCGGCGACGCGGTGGTCGTCACGCTCAACTATCGTCTGGGTGCGCTGGGTTTTTTGAATATCAACTAGGTCACTGGGGGTCGCATCGCGGCGACGGGAAACGAGGGCCTGCTCGATCAGGTCAAGGCACTCGAATGGGTGCAGAACAACATCGAGCGCTTTGGCGGTGACCCGTCCCGGGTCACGATTTTCGGTGAATCCGCGGGCGGCATGAGCGTCGGTGCGTTGCTCGCTTTTGGCCCTGCGAAGGGACTCTTCCATCGGGCGATTCCACAAAGTGGTGCGGCGTCCACCGCGCAGTCACTGGAGCGTGCGGGCGAGGTCGCCGAAGCGGTGCTGGAGGTCCTCGGCGTGTCAGCCAATGCCGATGTCGACGATTTCCTGAAGATTGATGCCGAGCAGTTAACCGTCGCTGCTGCCGCGGCCGGTCAGAAGCTGGGGGGCATGGTGTTCCAGCCCTGCGTTGACGGCAACATGATGCGTGAGATTCCGCTCGATGCCGTCAAGGGCGGCGCCGCTGACGACATTGCAGTGCTCGTGGGTGCCGCGAGGGACGAATGGAAACTCTTTACAGCCATGCCCGGCTTCGCCGTGGACCTGGACGAGGCAGCACTCATCGCTGCGCTCAGCGCACATGTGCCAGACCCGCAACCGATCATCGATGCATACCGGCAGGCGCGGCAGGCGCGGGGTCAGGCCGCAGGTCCCACGGATCTCTTCAACGCTATTGAGACAGACCGGATCTTCCGCATGCCGGCAGTGCACCTCGCTGAAGCGATTGCGGGTCGCGGCGGCAACGCCTGGCAGTATCTGTTCACGTGGGAGTCGCCGTGGGGCGATGGCAACCTGGGCTCACCGCATGCCATCGACATTGGCTTTGTCTTTGCGACCCATGCGATGGACGACGGAAGTGCGGAGTTCTTCGGTAGCGGTGAGGCGGCCGATCAACTGGCTGCCCACACGCAGGACGCATGGCTCGCCTTTGCAGCGGACGGCAACCCCAGGACAGAAGCGCTATCAGGTTGGCAGACCTACGATGCGCAGACGCGGTCAACGGCAATCTTCGATGATCCCGTCGCGGTCGAAAGCGACCCGTTCGGCGAAGAGCGGGCAGCATGGGACAACGTGTCGGCTGAGCTTGGCGGGCTGTGATCTAGCCGACTGGCTTTGAGTGCGGGAAGCCGACTTTTAGGCGCGGCCTGCCTCGCAAATCCAACCGGTCTGCTCAAACACCTCGCGACGGGCGCCGGCGACGAGGCCCTCGCCGTCTTCGATTGACCCGCCCGGGTTCTCAGATTGGCCAGCGCCGTCATCAGCCCAGTCGATCGACAAACCCGGTAAAGCGTGTCGCAAATCCCTCGACGCGCGCGACATGTTCCTGCTTGATCTGACCGTTCTCGAAAACTTCGAACGATCGTCCAAGGGCCAGATTGTCCGGGATAACGATGCAGCCGATGCCGGTCAGCATGGTACGCAGATGAGTCGATGAGCGCATGCCGCCGAGGGCCCCTGGTGAGGTGCTGACGATGCCGGTGACCTTATCTTTGAAGACAGAAAGGTCGGGCTTCGCGTCCGGTGAACGGCTCGCCCAGTCGATGGCGTTCAGCAGCAGTGGCGTCATAAAACCGTTGTACTCGGGGCACGCGATCAGTAGCCCGTCATGTTCCGTGAGCGCCGTCCGGAGCGCAGTCACCCCCGCGGGCAAGCCCTGGCCCGCCTCGAGATCACCATCGTAAATCGGTATGGCGAGATCGCGCAGCGTCAGCGTGGTGACGTCACTGCCGGAAGCGCTGAGCGCTGCGACGACGGCACGCAGCACGAGCATGTTCTGAGAGTCGTTGCGGTCGCTGCCGGAAATGGCGAGGATCTTTCGAGACATCTTTTTGGGGTCCTGATCGGGCTTCAAAGGGCGAGAGCGTAGACGATCAAGCCGTGTCAGTGCCAGCGACGTTGTGTGTGGGCACTAGGGTGAACCGCAGGTGTCTTGGCAGTCTCTTGCCAGGGCCAGGCAAGATCGAAGCGTCTGCCGCTCAGCAGGTCGCTCACAAAGGACTTTTGCACCAGGTAGTGAAAACTGAGTCCACACAACGCCGTCGTCGCCGAGATGACCACGAGAAACTTGGGAATTGCAGGGATGTCGAAAGGCAGCATGACCCAGCCAAAGAAGGCGACGATCGGCATGTGGATCAGATAGATCCAGTACGACGAGTTGGAGACATACAGTGTCCAGGGGGAACTGTAGTCAAAGAAGCGCAGAAAAGGCCCATGAACATGTAGATCAGTGACCAGGTCAGGAAGGCGTTGGCGGTGACGGAATAGAGGTGAAATTCACCGGTTGCCTCCGAGGCGAGATCAAGGTTTGTCAGATACACCGCAGCAGGAAACAGAAGCAGTGAAAGGGCTGTGGTCCAGGGCAAGAAGCGCGCGAAAGACTGCAGAATCACCCGGTGGCTGTGGAATAGGTACCCGATCACGAAGAACGATCCGTAATAAAAGAGGCTCGGCAAATACGGCTTGATGAAGATGAAGCCTTCAAAGACGACGCCGCCGCGAAATGACCAGAGCGTCGCGATCGTCCCGAGTGTGAGCGCGACGAACATGGCGGGCGAGACGATGAACTTTTCAAGCTTCAATTTCAGGCTCCAGCGACTGAGCAGGAAACACAGAGGAATCGTCAGGTAGAAATAGAGCAGGTAGTACAGAAACCACAGGTGGCGGAGGCTGGGTTCGCCGACTGGAAAACCCGCGGCCGCAATTTCGTCCATGAGGGTGAGCACCTGACCGGGATCTGGAATGAGGTGGTGTGTGCCAAAACGTTTCTGGTCAGAAACGAGATCAGAAAGAGCCCGGTCAACGGCAGAATGGTGACAGCGGCCGCCAGAAGCGGCAGCAGTATCCGCTTGGCGCGATTGATGTACGTGCCGCGAAAGTCGCGCTTGCCGACCAGCAAGGACGGGAAGAATCCGGCGAGCACGAAAAAGAGCGGCATCCGGAAGCTGTGGATGAAGTGCAGGATGAGATCGAAAAAGTAAGACGTCGACGGGTCGGTCCGCAGCGGCAGACTTGCCGGTGGTTCTGCCATGTAAAACTGGCTGCCGTGCAGCACGATCCCCAACATCATCATGGCGCCGCGCAGCGCATCCAGACTGTAGTACCTTCTTGAATCCTGTATCAGTTTTTTATTCTCAGGTGTCTTGTGATGCCCGTTCTCGGGACTTTAGCACCTGCCATCGGTCATCAGGAACGCATGAGATTGCCCTGCCCCATTCAGGTACCATGAAAGATAAAGGCTGCAAAAAGGGGACGCGAATGAAGCGGAAGACAATTGCAATGTGTTTTGGTGTGGTGGTGCTCGCTGGCTGTGGTGGTGATCAGTCGCCTGCCCCGCAAGCCGAGCCAGAGCTCAAGCCGGAACCGATTGGCGTCGAGGTAGCGGTTGCCGGTGGCCTCGTCCACGGTCTCGTCGGTGACGACGGATTGAAACAATATCACGGTATCCCCTTCGCTGCGCCGCCGGTTGGCGCTTTGCGTTGGGGGCCGCCGCAGCCCGCGCCGGCGTGGACCGAGACCCGGGACGCGACCGTGGCCGGGCCCTCGTGTATGCAGCCGCAGGGCCAGGGCGGTGAGTTCTACGGGCAATCCGGCTTTGCGATGGATGAGGATTGTCTGACCCTGAACGTCTGGACGCGTGCAGACGCGGTTGGCGCAGACTTGCCCGTCATGGTGTGGATTCATGGCGGTGCGCTCGTCACTGGGTCGGGGTCTTCATACCCCGGCGAGCTATTGACCACCAAGGGCGTCGTGCTCGTCACGATCAACTACCGACTCGGCAAGTTTGGGTTCCTCGCCCATCCCGCGCTGTCGGCGGAGAGCGCGAAGGGTGTGTCGGGCAACCAGGGTCTGCGCGATCAGATTGCGGCGCTTGAATGGGTCAGGGACAACATCGACCGGTTCGGTGGTGATGCGGGAACCGTGACGATTTTTGGCGAATCAGCCGGTTCCTTGTCCATGTCGCTCTTGCAGGCTAGCCCCCTCGGAGCCGGACTCTTTCACCGGGTGATTGGCGAGAGCGGCGGCGCCTTTCAGCCGATGTGGTTTCGGGACAAGGCGACCGCTTACGCCGCATCTGCCGAGTCCGCCGGAGAGGCCTTCGCCACCGCCTTGGCCGGGCCCGATAAGGACACAGGTTTTGACGCCCTGCGGGCGTTGCCGCAGGACAAAGTGCTGGAGGTGTTCCAGTCAAATCCGGCGTTCTCCAACTACGACGGGCATGCGATTGTTGACGGCGAGGTCATACCTGATGAAGTCGCGGCGATCTTCGCGGAGGGGCGGCAGGCTGACGTGCCGGTGTTGATTGGCTCAAACGCCGACGAAGGCACAACGCTCATCGCGCTCTTTACGCCGATGTTTGGTGAAGGCGTCGCGGGCTTCAAGGCATACGCCGTGGCGACGCTGCCGGAAGTTGCGGACTCGATTGCCGAGCACTATCCCGCGGCGAGTGACGCAGAGGCAGAACGCGCCTGGGCAGACCTCTTTACGGATGTGCTGTTTGCTTATCCGATGCGGACATGGGCACGCAGTATGGAGAACGTCAAAAGCAACGCGTACCTCTACCTGTTCACCTGGGCGCCGCCGATCGAGAACAGCGAGAAGTACGGCGCTTTCCATGCGGCCGAAATTGGCTATGTATTTGGCAATGTTGACTTGTTTGGTGCCAAACCCACACCGCGTGATTACGAATTATCAGATCAGATGGCAACGATGTGGACGCAGTTTGCGAAGACCGGCAGCCCGAACGGCGAGGGCCTGCCCGATTGGCCGGCCTATACCCGAGACAATGAAGCGTATATGGAGTTGGGCGTGTCGACCGGCAGCAAAGCAGAACTGCGAATTGGTGAGATGGACCTGGTGCGGCGCGCGTGGGACGCGCGACGGAAGGCTAAGTAGGCAGTTCCCAGAACTCCGTTCTGGGGCGGGAACTGACGTGCGGTGCGGGGATGCACCGATCCCGGTGCCATGATGGCGACGGATTTCTGACAGCGAAGAATCAAATGGATCGACCGATTGCAGCCTATACAGGGGATGGCCCTTACGTCTTTGTGAGCTATGCGCATCGAGACGCGTCTGCCGTGTATCCCGAACTCGTCTGGCGTCAGGAAAGCGGGTTCAATATCTGATACGACGAGGGGTCGAAGCTGGAACCGAATGGACGGGGGCACTCGCTTCAGCAATCAAACCAGCGAAAATCTTCCTCTATTTCGTCACGCCTGATTCCACACGGTCGGAGAATTGCCGCAAGGAGGTGAGTTTCGCACTTGAGCAAAAACTTCCTGTTATCGCAGTCCACCTTGAAGAGACCGACCTGCCGGATGGTTTATCGCTGACGCCTGGCCAGGCGTCAGGCGATTCTCAAGCACGAAATACCCAATGAGGAATATCAGCAGAAACTCGTAACCCGAATCACTTCTTACCTGGATCATCCAAACAGTTGCGGCGAAGAAAAAGAAAACTGGACCGATCATCGCTGCTGTATCAGCTGTGTCTGCAACAATTATGCTTGCGGTGGGGTTTTTTTCTTCATCCAGAAAAATGCTGGCACAAGCGATGTCGGGATCTTTGACCTGGCTGCGATGAGCTCGATTGCGGTACTCCGATTTGCCAATATGAGCAGCGGTGAGGAAACCGGATTTCTTGCCGAAGGATTATCCGAGGACATTCTGGATCATCTCGCACGACAGGAAGGTCTAAAGGTGGCGTCCCGCTCTGACTCCTTTCAATTTTCTGAGCGCAACGAGGATACGGGTATTATTGGTGAGGCACTTGGGGTTGCCTTTGTGCTCGAAGGCAGCGTTCGCCAACAAGGTGACAACGTTCGTATCACGGCGCAGTTGGTTCGGGCCGCAGATGGCTTTCATGTCTGGTCCAAGTCTTATGAGCGAATTCGCTCGGACAGTTTTGACATGCAAACTGATGTCGCGACGAACATCGCGCGTCTAGTGAACCACAGCTTGTCGATGGATATCGGGAGACGCAATTGGCAGAATTTTCCAGCGTTCAAGAATAGTGACCCCTTGGCTGTAGCGTATCTCATCGACGCGCATGACGAATTCGGAAAAATCAAATTGGGTGAAGGGGGTGGTCTCTCGGTGGTACTACCGTTTCTTCATAAAGCCGTGTCTGTCGACCCAACCTTGGCGGCGGCCTATCCACGCATTTCAAATCATACGCTGACGCGCTATTCGAAACAGGACTGGCGCTCGAAGAGACACGTTCCACAGCCTATGAAGCGATCAGTCGCGGTATGTCAATGGACCCAGACTCACCTGCATTACGCTTCCAACTTCGACAGCAACGCTCAAGAATTTACTGGCAGCTCGATTTAGATTATGCCTTGGCCGAAAGTGAGTTAGAACAGATCCGAGTAGAACAGCCCAGATCCGACTGGGCGACTTTATTTTTGGCGGGTATCGCGTTGCACGAGGGCAGAAGGAGTGAGGCATTAGAACTAATAGCCAACGCCGAAGAGATGTCCGTGGGTGGCCAACAAGGGATCTTTCTTTCTTGGGTTGCTCTATTTCGTTCCTTCGCTGGTGACCACGAAGCGGCACTCAAAGCCAGTACACAAGCATTGAAACTGAACCAGGAAGGAGGGCCCGACACTGCGACCGCACTATGGGTACATTCTTTGATCCTGATCCACCTGGAGCGAATAGATGACGCAACTCCATTTATCGACCGCGACTGGGAACTGGAACGGAGTACTAAGCCCGAGGCATTCATTTATCAATTTGCGAAAATTGGTGAGGTGGCAGGGGCAAGGAGCATCCTGACTGATTCAAGGTATGAAGTGACCAACCACTTCTACCTTGCCCTGGTGCATCTTGTGTTAGGTGACAAAGACAGCACTTTCGGGGCGATAGAAGCCGGAATAGAAAACCACACTCAACTTTTGCTTGCCAGCCTACTGGTGGCTGAATTCTGGAACCCTATTCGAGATGACCCACGCTTCGTCGAAATGCTCGAATTGCTGGGTTCTAAGGTTACGCATACTGAAGATTATTTGCGTGATCATCATATTCGGAATGTGAATCAACCGTAGTTTGACGGTTTGAGGTCCGAAAAGGGTCGATAAGCGGCCATGGTCAGGTTATGGATCAGCCACGTTGGCCATCACCCGCTAAGTGCGGCCACAACGAGACACGGGCTCATATCAATCCTGAGGACCGGCTTTAGCACTTTAGTCGCTGTGCGCAGGTCAGCGTGGTGGTCGCTTGTGGGTGACCATTGCCGGACCGTCGGATTAACGAACGGACCCAATGGGGAGCTTTAACTGTCCGTGTACCGCAACTCGATGCGCTTCAAGCGCAGCACCGTAAGGATGAGCGCGACCGCGGTGAGTCCGGTCAGGGCCAGCATGCACACAGCGGCGGGGGGGGATGCCATCACCACTGCGATCGGTCCGCGCCAGGGTTGTGGTGGCATGATGCCCTTCAGGTAGTGCACCACACTGATCATCTTGAGCGCGGGCGGCAGGATGAAATGCATCAGTTCCCAGCCGATGAGCACCAGGATCGGAAAGATCGGGTTGCGAAAAAATAGCCCAAGCAGCAGGAAGACTGCGCCGTAGCCGATGCAGGCAAATACGGTGGTTAAGAGGTATAGCGTCAACTCCCGGGCGGCAGGTCCCGAACTGAAGTCAGACATCATCTGGCTGACGCCGTATGGCAGGTACAGCAGCAGATAACAGACAAGCGTCACCGTGCCGAAGAGCCCGATCGACGCGATCAAGCCGGCGAGGTATTTGCCAGCGGCAAGAATCTCGCGTCGAACCGGGGACAGCAGATAGTAGTGCAGGCTGCGGTCGAGGATCTCGCCGCGGAAGAGGCTGATGAAGAGCGACGCGCTGCCGAGGAAGACCATGGTTCCGAGCAGGAAGCCCGCATAAATGACTGCGAATGCATAGCGTGCATTGGCGATGTTGCCGGTGATCGGCCCGCCGGTGCGCGGATTGTCGATGTAGCCCACCGTTGTCAGCAATATGATGGGAACCGCTGCCACGACATAGATTGCCGTGGCACGAGATGTAAAGAGGACACGGCCGAGTTCGATGCCGATGATTGCGCGTAACTGTGTGAACCAGAGGTGTGGATTGTCCTGGGGATACGTAACGGCGTTCATTGGCTCACTGGCTCATCAGCGACGAGGTACTGGTACACGGCTTCGACGGACTCATCCACCGGAGAAACCGCCTCGATCGTCCAGGGGTGATCCATGATCATCTGATTGAAAGCCAGAAAGAATCGATCGGCGTTGCGGGTGCGCACAAAGACGTTGCGCCGGTCGTCATGCAAGCGTGCTTCCACGACATCGGGCAGGTCAAACACCCTGGCAGCAATGACGGGTGCTGCCTCGGAGCAGATGCGTATCTGGATGGGATGGTGTTTGATCTCGCCCTGAATGCCCTGCACGTCGCCCTCGGCGACCACATAACCGTTGCTCAGAAAAACCACGCGATCGGAAATGAGATCGACCTCGTGCAGGATGTGGCTCGACACCAGGATGTGGGCGCCACCCGCCGCGAGTTCGAGAAAGAGGTCGATAATCTCGGCGCGTGCGATGGGATCGAGGCCGTTCAGTGGCTCGTCCAGCACCATGACCCGAGGTTGATGGCAAATTGACTGTGCGAGCTTGATGCGCTGGCGCATGCCCTTGCTGTAACCGTCGATGCGCCGGTCCGCCGTCGCGAGCAGACTGACACGCGTCAGCGCTTCGTGAGCGAGGTGAGCCGCGCTCCGCTTGTCGAAACCGTGCACGCGCAGATAGTTTATCAGGAACTGGCGACCGGTCATGCGCGGCGGGAACGAGTCGACCTGGGCGCAATAGCCGATGTGTTGATAGAGCAACTGGGGCTCGCGATTCGTCAAACCAAGGATGGAGATCGTGCCCTTGGTCGGCGTCAGGAGCCCGGCGATGAGGTTCATCAAGGTGGACTTGCCAGAACCGTTTGGACCCACAAGGCCGGTGATGCCGGGCATGACCGTGAGATCCACGCGATTGACGCCGAGCACCTCGCCGTAGAATTTGGAGACGCCGCTGATCTCGATTGCATCATTGCCTCGTGTCATGCGACTTCCTTTGCCCGAATGCGTTGGAAGATGAGCGCTGTTGCAAGCGCCGAGAGTACCAGCATGTTCATGATCGCAACCGACGGCGGCATCGAGATCGGCACCGGCTCGTTTGCGGCGTAGCTGATCAGCACGGCGTATGAATCAAACGCGGAGAATGCGCTGCCGAGCCAGCCGCCGAAGATTTCGCGCACGGCCTCGCCGAGCGCACTCGACATGACGAAAAAGCCGAAGAAGGTAATTTGTGCCACCTGCTTCCATTTGATCCAGGCAGACAGCGCGAGCGCCGTGAGCGAAAGGGTGAAGATCCAGGCAAAGGATGTGACGATGAAGGCAAACGGCAGTTGCAGGTTGTCCACCAGCCAGCCTTCCGGTCCGAGATACGCGTGGATGAAGAATAAGAGGACCGCGGGGACCCAGGTAATGAGCGACAACAGCACCACAAGAACCAGCAGCTTGCCGAGCAGGTAGTCGGTCTTGGTGAGAGCCCGGGAAAGGTAGAGCGGCATCGCATTGTCCCTGAGGTCAGGTGAGATCATGCCGGGCCCAACGACGAGCGCGAGCAGAAAGGACAGTGAGGCCTGCGGGTACTGCAGGAAGTTGATGAAGAACCCGGCGTCGATGATGAAGATCTCGTCGATTGGAATCTGTAGCTCGGTCAGCATCTCCAGGTTGTACCGCAGGTAGATCGCGATGAGGAAGGAAACCGAAGGCACGAAGCAGATCGCAAAGAAGGCACAGAACATGCGAGAGCGGAAGAGTTCGCGGGTCGTGAACTTGGAGATGACGAGAATGCGATTGCCGGTGCCGGTCAGTTCGCCATCGTAGCCGTGATAGCTGCGTTCGTAGACGGCCATCAGGAGCCGTCCCCGGGACGGTGATCGCCCTCCATCGCGCGCAGAAAGATGTCTTCGAGTGAATCGCGCTTGTGGTCAAGGCCGCGAATCTGGACGTTCAGTGCGGTCGCGAGTTCATAGACATTGCGCACTTCCATCGTGGGCGGCAGCACGGCGCGCAAACGGCGCCGGTTCTGCATGCCGACCTCGCACCCGCGGTCGCGCAGCCCCGCAACAAAGGCGTCGACAGGATCAGGGCCCGCGTCGGTGGCGGGCGCGCCGACAACTTGCAGCAGCAGGAATTTCTCGATGCTGCGTCTCTGCTCGGCGAGATTGCAATAGGTCGCGATCTCCCCGTGGCGCAGTATCAGCACCTCCTCGCAACATTCCTCAACATCGCGCAGCAGGTGCGACGAGATGATGACGCGCGCCTCGCCGGAGTCCCGGATCTCGCGGATTAGTTGCAGCATCCGGGTACGAGCCGGAGGATCCAGCCCGTTCGTGGGTTCATCGAGGAACAGGAGCCGCGGTCCGTGGATGATCGCCTGGGCAAGCTTGACGAGTTGTTTCATGCCGAGCGAGTAGGCTTCTACGTTGCGGTAACGCGCCTCGCCAAGCCCGACATAGAAGAACACCTCGTGGGCGCGCTCGAGCGCCTGCTCTGGCGGCAGCCCCGAGAGTTCTCCCATATAGCGGACGAAGTTCACACCGCTCATACCTGCGATGAAAGAGTCGTTCTCTGGCATGTAGCCAATCTGCTGGCGCACGGCGCGTTCCCGAATATCGCGCCCCAGTACTTTCGCGCTACCCGTTGTTGACGGATAGAAGCCCAGCAGCGTGTTGAGCAGGGTGGTCTTGCCGGCGCCGTTCGGTCCGAGCAAGCCGATGCAGCGGCCCGTCACGCGGGTGGTAAGCGATTTCAGAACTGGATGACCCCTGAGGGTCACGCTCAGATTCTGTAACTCGATGACGGGTTGGGAGCGCGCGTCGGTTGCAAGATCTGCGCCGTCCGCCGGCGGTGGTTGATCGTTGCGGACGCCGGGTGGCGGCGTTGTCGCATCCGCCAGGCCCGCGCCCGCGCCGTCGGCTTCCACTCGCGTTTGTCGTGGTTCTATTGCGCCTCTCCCTGCCCGTCGACCATCGCCTCGAGTGCTCCGATGTCCGGCATTCCCTCACCCGAAATGATCGAGATTGCCTGCACGATTGATGTTAGTCCAAGCATGCCTGACAGATCGGTCAGTGGGAAGTTTCCGGGGGTGTTGGCGATTAACCGGATGCGTTCCGGTTCGCCGTAAGCGACCGAGAGCGAAGCACCGGCGCTTTCGCCAATCGCCGCGATCGACGACTTCTGTTCGTCATCGAGCACCAGACTGCCCAGTCCCGAGAGCGCGCCCCCAAAGAGATCATTGATCCGAAGGTACGCAAGTGCCGAGAAGTCAAGGTAGCCATCCGTTGGCAACAGGCTCTGGAAGTCCGGGGAGGTTGTGACCGAAGCGCCCGACTCATAGGTATTGATTGCACGCTCGATCAGCGTCGTGGTGGGCGCTGCGATCACGTAACCGCCCACGAACGCATAGTCGATGTCGATTGTGTGCGGTGCGGCCGACGGTTCTAGTCGATTTGAAATGGACACCGTGAGCTCATAGCCGATGTCCGTTTCTGCAACGTTGACGACCTCGTGGCCGAGTTCATCGAGGGCGTCGCGATTGATGCGTTCGATCATGAGTTCAATCGTTGCCTGCAGCAGGTCGGCGTTGTACACCTCGCCGACAATCTTCCAGGCCGGCAGGGGAAAAGCCGGACCGTCCAGACCGATCGCGACATCGCCGCCGAGTGATGCCAGGAAATCGTCACGCAGATGGAAGCCGCTCTGGTCCTGAAATCGGGCGAGCGGATCAACGCCGTCCTCAGGCAGTGGCAGGTTTGCCACCAATTCATCAAACATGGCGACCGGGTCCTTGATCAGCGACGCGCTGACGAGGGTCGTGTCCGGCGAGAAGAATTCCAGCGAGCCAATTGCCGACGGCTCGGCCAGCCACGCCGCAATGCCATGACGTTCGCCGTCAAAGTACAGGTCCGCAGTCGTCGTTGCCCTGTCGCCGGTACGGTAGCGCTCGATGATGCCAAAGCGCGCGTTGTCGGCGCCCATGATCGCGAGCGGCGTTGCCGCGTCATCCGGTGAGCTCGTTATCAATTGCTCGACATTGGCGGATGCCAGGTACTCGGTACCGTCGATGTAAGCGTTCTGCAGCAGTTGGTGGTATTCACTGCCAACAAACGGATTGCCACTGCCGGCAACGGTCGAGGCGATGGTGTTCAGCGTGTCCGGGTCGAAGGCAGCGACGAGCAGCCCGTCGGTGACTAGAATTGACAGGGTGTCGTCCACCGCGCCAGACGGGTCGGCCATGACAATGACGTCGAGGCCATTGTCGGCCACACGCGACTGCAGTTGGTCGGCAAGCTGCTGCACGTCATCAATCGTCACACCGGATCTCAGTTCTGACATCACAAACGGAGCAATGTGAGTCTCCGTCTCAGACGCCAGGTGCCGGACTGCAAAGACGGTCTCGTCCTCGAGCAGTTGGCCGACCTCGCTGAGCCAGGTTGCCATCGTAACGATTTCGGCTTCGTGTTCGCTCGTGAACACTTGCTCCCACACTTTCCTCAGTTCTTCGCCGCCGGTCATGCGCTCACGAATGGCGTTGAAGGCGTCCGCGATCTTCTCGGGCGCGTTCGGGACGGCGGCGTAAATGGCCGTGTCTGCGGGCGCAAGGTCAAGTAGTCGCGTTGAGAAGCGTGGATCGGTTTGCATCACCGCCGACAGATCCCGGTTCAGAACATTCAGCTCGGTCAGCATGGCGACGTAGCGGTCCGCATCCTGACTCCAGGCGATCGCATCGCTGATGTTCTGGGCGATGTCGTCCGTGCGGGAATCAAGCTGGTCGCCCGGATAAAGCGCGGTGCTGTCGCCGGTCCGGTAGACCTGGACCTCACCTTCGACCACTGAGACGCGCGAGCCGCGTGCGCCGTGGCGGACGCCGAACATCGTGCCGGTCACAGATACACGGAACTCGTTGGTGATGACCTCGAGGGTGCCTGAGCCCTGCGGAGATGCCTGCACAAAGATCCGTCCCCGATTGACGTGAATGCGGTTGCCGGCAAAATACCGCACCACGCTGAGCTGCGAGCGCTCGTCAAGCTCGACCCGGGAGCCATCGTCCAGCGTCATGATCACCGAGCTGTCACGGGGCGTTCGAAGCTGTTGACCGCCGTCGATCCACGTACCCGGCATAACCGCCGCCAGCCCGTCCGATTCGACCCGGAACAGTCTGCCCTCGATGGATTTGACCTGCACCAACTGGGACTGGTCGGGCCGTGGCAGTTCAGGCACCAGTGCGAGTGCGGCGGTGATTACTGCGACGACCACCGATGCGGCTACCGCCCAGCGCAGGTACGGACGTCTCTCGTTGGCCGCGTCGGTGCCTGCGCCGGGGGCGCTTGCTGCGTTGCTGCCCCCTGCTCTGCGTGCGGCGCCTATCGCCCTGCGCAGCGGCACTGACGACTTCGCCTCCTCCTCGAACAGCATGCGCTGGGCAGGACTCAGTCGATTCGACAGGTACTCCGGAATCATGGCGAGGTAATCTGCGGGAACCCCCGTGCCCTGCGCCTCGATCGCTGCACTGACACGGGCGAACGTGGCTTCTTCTGCGGCGGCCTCGGGAACATCGGTCTGGACGGCGTCGAGTGCCGCGTCGAACAACCTGTCGGCCCTTTCGCCGGAATGGGTATCATCGGTCATTGTTGACTCCGTCGGCCTTCAATAAGCCGAGATGCTTTTGTAGTTGTTGACGGGTGCGGTGCAGCGTCACGCCGACCGCCGACGCAGAGGTCTCGGTCATCACAGCGAGTTCGGTGTTGCCGAAACCGCCGAAATGCTTGAGCGCAAAGAGTTCTGCGGCGCGGGGATTCACTTTGGCGAGCGCCGCTCGTAGCTGGTCCTGCAATTGCTGGTTGGACAGTTCGTACTCGCCTGTCGACGTGTCGTCTGCGGCAAGCGAGCGCGTTGCGACTTCAAAGTCGACGACGACGGCGGTGTTGCGCCTGCGAAGCACATCGAGTGCGCCGTTGATTGCCGATCGCGTCAGGTAAGCAGCGGGGTCAGTGACCAGCGCATCGCTCATGTGCGCCTGACCGAGAAGGCGCAGGAACACGGACTGCAGCACGTCCTCGGCATCAGCGGCGTTGCCGGTCAGGCGATAAGCCGCGCGAAACACTTTTTTGCGATGCGCCAGAAAGAGTGCAGGAAGGTCGACGGGGCTAGTGCTGATGTGACTGACCGTTGCCTCCTGTTCCATCGTATCGGTCGCAAGGCTCACGTGGGGTTAGCCTTTGTCGAGCCGGCGCGGGTTGTGCCCTCAGGCGGACCCGGCCGGTGGGTACCCCTGCTTGCTGGCAGCGGTTGCGTGGGTCGTCGTGACTGCATTTTCGCATCCTCAGGTGTGCGCATTCCTGATAGACGTGCAGCATGCAGACACATTAACAAACCGCGCCGAACAAACGCCAAGGCAAAGGGTGTGAGGTTAGCGAAGGTTGTCGGCGCGGATGGCTGGAAACACCGAGCCGGCAAGCGGAATCAGGGGAGCCCGGGGTCGTCGAAGTCGTCGAAGACGACGTCGCGAGTAACTGTATCGAGGATTGCGTAAGACAGTTGGCGGTCGTTGCTGGGTCGGCCGATGCCGGCCGAGCCCGGGTTCAAAACCAGCGTGCCGTTAATCTCACGCGCAATCTTGGTGTGGGTGTGGCCATAGATGGCGACATCTGCATCGAGATCGCCCAGGCGATGCAGGAACTGGCTGTGGGGGTACAGGTAGTCGCCGCTCGGTTCCCACGGGGTCGAGTGAAACATGTGGATATTGAGCCCGTCGATGCACTCGGTGATCTGGGTTGGCTGACGGCGAACCCAGGCCAGTAGCTCCTGGTCAACCGACGCACTCTCCTGCGCGCGGAAGCTCGCGGGGTGGAGCAGGGTTTCCTCATGATTGCCCAGGATGTAACGCGCGCCCCGTTCCTTCAGACGTGCGACGACTGCATTCGAGAACTCATCCTGCGTGAAGGCGTCACCGGCACACCACAACGCATCGACAGCCCCCATGCGCGCGAGCGCATGGTCGAGGCCTGCAATGTTGCCGTGAATGTCCGAGACGATGCCAATCTGCATGGGGCAGCATCATATCGGATCACGGTGATCAGGGTTGACGGATTCTCTCTTAACCGGCGGCGAGTCGCGGGTAACAGGGAGCCAGTGCACGGGGTGGCTATGTGCTCGCGATTGGGACAAGGTGGATGCTGCGAGGTGGGTACGACCCGGTTGCAACCGATGCCACAGTGGGGGCAGTGCCATCGTCGATCCGGCGCGTGAGCAAGAGGCGTGAATTGCGCTATTGTCGGGCGAGCCTTGACGGGGAGCCGCAGAAGCTGGTCAACCGATCCGGTGTGGGATTGAAGTGGGGGGATTATGCATGCAGACCTTTTCGATGACTCCAAAGTCTGAATTTGCGGAGGACGTGTCGAGGTGACCGGTTCGCGCGCGGGATGGATATCCTTAGCCTGGGTCGACATCTCAGTCCGGCTCGTCCTGTCCGTGCGGAGCGCCCTTTCGGTGCGGCGCGTGCAGTCAGCACTAACCGCGCTGACTGTCCTGCTCGCGCTGGCTGGCGTTGCGGCCCCGGCCCACGCAAACGATTTTCCAGACGAACCGCCCGAGTTCCGCCACGGTTTTGCTTTCTTTGGCATCCTCGATTATCCGCCGGACTTTCAACACTTTGAATACGTCAACCCCGATGCCCCGGTGGGCGGGGAACTGGTCATACCGATCGTTGGCACCTTCAACAGTTTTACGCCGTGGACTCAGAAAGGCATCAACCCGGCCGGGGCTGGATTTGTCGGCATCTGGAATTTCCTGTACGACCGTCTGCTTGAACCCAGTGACGACGAACCTACTGCACAGTACGCGCGACTCGCGGAATCCATCGCGGCGGCAGACGATTACAGTTGGTTCAAGGTTCGGATAGACCCCCGGGCCCGGTGGCACGATGGTGTGCCGGTGACGGCCACCGATCTGCTTTTCACCCACAACTACGTCCTGAAACACGCATCGGCGCCGATTCGCAACGGGCTTGCCCACTTCGGCAAGGCCGAACAAACGGGTGATGGCGAAGTCACGTTTTACATCACCGACCCTGCCTTTAGGAATCCGTCAGCGGGTCTTACGGTCGGGCACCTGCCGATCCTGCCTGCCCACTACTGGGAGCGGGAAGGCAATGACGTCACCAAGACAACGACAACGCCGCCCCTGGGGAGTGGTCCTTACCGGATAGCAGAGGTGGACCCGGGTCGACGCATTGTCTATGAGCGCGTGGATGACTACTGGGGCCTCGAGGTGCCGAGCATGCGCGGGCGGCACAACTACCAGCGCATCATCTTTGAGTACTTCCGGGACAACACGGTCGCGCGCGAGGCTGCCAAGAAGGGCATCGTCAGCTTTCGCAGTGAGGGTGTCGCCAAGGACTGGATGACATCCTATGAGAACTTCCCGCCGCTCGACGATGGTGTCTTTGTCAAGGAACTGACCCCGCACAAACGCATCACCGCGATGCGCTCTGCCATCATGCTCAATACGCGCCGTCCCTATCTCGCCGATCGCCGGGTGCGCCGGGCCCTGACTTATGCGTACGACTTTGAATGGATCAACCGGGTCCTGAATTTCGGGTTCTATAACCGGGTGCAGAGTTTCTTCGACAACTCGGCGCTCGCGGCGACTGGAATCCCGGAGGGCCTGGAACGGGAATTGTTGCTTGAGTTCGCCGACCAACTGCCGCCTGAAATATTCACCGAGCCGTTCACGTTGCCGAAATCGTCAGGCCGAGGGCTCAACCGTGACAACATGCTGCGGGCCCAGCAACTCTTTGCCGAAGCCGGTTGGAATGTGGTTGATGGCAAGTTGGTCAACAGTGACGGCAAGCAGTTCCGTTTCGAGATGCTGACCCGCAATGCGTCCGAGGAGCGCGGAGCGCTGCCGTTTGTTGCCGCACTCAAGCGACTTGGCATCATGGCGACGGTCCGAACAGCAGACGCGGCCCAGTATCGCAACCGGGTTCGCAACTTTGAATTCGACGGCGCGATTGATGACTTCTGGGCGACGCCGACCCTTGGCACCTACATCAAGTCATTCTTTCATTCGACGTCCGCCAACATGCCGTTCACAGAAAACTTCCCGGGTATCAGCCACCCGGCGGTGGACGCTTTCATCGAGCGCGCGCTCAGCACACATGACCGGGCCGAGCTTTATGCCGCGGCACATGCACTCGATCGCACCATGCTTCACCAGTACTACCTCATACCGACGCAGGTTGATCCGGGCGGCCGCTGGACCTACTGGGATCGCTTCAGTCGACCGGAGACGTCCGCGAAGCTGAATTATCATTCCTTTCCGGACACGTGGTGGGTTGATCCTGTGAAAAATGCACGGGTAGAGAATTACCTGACAAAGCAGGTGAGTGATGGAGGTGACGATGAGGGTTGAGGGACGTCGCCGGTTGAGCATTAGCAGCATCTCACGGTGCCGGGTTAGTGCCGCACCGGGTCGGGGCGGACGCGCATAACGTGGCCGTTTATATTCTTCGACGTGTCCTGCTGATGATCCCCACGCTGATCGGCATCATGCTGATCAATTTTCTTATCGTGCAGATGGCGCCCGGCGGCCCGATCGATCAGATCATCGAGCAAATGCAGTCCGGCAACACGGGTGTTGTGTCCACGCGCGCCACGGGTGGCGGCGGCGAGAGCGGCGGCCGGGCATTAACGGACGGCGGCAACAATCCGGCAACCCGGGGGCTGGACCCGGAGATCCTCGCCGACCTTGAGAAGCAGTTCGGTTTTGACAAGCCGTTGCATGTGCGGTTCTTTACGATGATGAAGAACTACGCGACGCTCGACTTTGGGCAGAGCTACTTCCAGGATCGGCCGGTGGTGGACATGGTGATCGAACGACTGCCGGTGTCTATCTCTCTCGGCCTGTGGTCAATGATGCTGATTTACTCGATCTCGCTGCCGCTTGGCGTGCGCAAGGCCGTCGGCGACGGCACCCGGTTTGATATCTGGACCAGCGCGGCGCTCTTCATTGGTTATGCTATTCCGGGCTTTATCTTTGCCGTGTTGCTGATCATCGTCTTTGCGGGCGGCAGCTACTACGACTGGTTTCCCCTGCGTGGTCTTGTCAGTGACAACTGGGACGAGATGTCATGGCCAGCGCGCATCAAGGACTACTTCTGGCATCTCGCGCTACCCATCAGCGCGCTCACGATTGGCGGCTTTGCCACGCTGACCATGCTGACGAAGAACTCCTTCCTTGAAGAAATCAGCAAGCAGTTCGTGCTGACAGCGCGGGCCAAGGGCATGAGCGAGCGGCGCGTGATGTATGGCCATGTGTTTCGGAACGCGATGTTGATTGTCATCGCGGGCTTCCCGGCGGCGCTAATCGGCATACTCTTTACCGGCTCCATGCTGATTGAAGTGATCTTCAGTCTGGATGGCATTGGCCTGCTTGGTTTTGAGGCGATCATCACGCGGGACTATCCCATCATGTTTGGCACGCTCTTCGTGTTTACGGTGATCGGCCTCGTGCTGCACCTGATCGGTGATGTGACCTACACGTTGATCGATCCGCGCATCGATTTTGAGTCCCGCTGATGCTGGGTAACTTCAAGCTGACACCGCCGACAAGACGTCGTCTCGCCAACTTTCGGGCGAATCGGCGCGGCTACTGGTCGCTGTGGCTGTTTCTGCTGTTATACGGCATTTCGCTTTTTTCCGAGTTCATTGCGAACGACAAGCCCATCATCATGAGCGTTGATGGCAATCTGATGATGCCGGTCTTCTTTGTCTATACAGAGAGTGAGTTGGGCGGTGAGTTTTTGACGGAAGCCCAGTATGCCGACCCGTACGTGCAGAACCTCGTCGCCGAGCGCGGCGGGTGGATGGTCTGGCCGGTCATTCGCTACAGCTACGACACGGTCGACTGGTTCACGCAAGAGTCGGCACCGTCAGCGCCGTCCGCCAGACACTGGTTGGGTACGGACGATGGAGCGCGGGATGTAATGGCGAGGTTGCTGTACGGCTTTCGCCTGTCGATCAGCTTTGGTTTGGGGCTCACCCTCTTCGCCTCGATAATCGGTGTCGCGGCGGGGGCGATTCAGGGCTATTACGGTGGCTGGGTTGACCTGCTGGGGCAACGCATCATCGAAATATGGGCGGGTCTGCCCGTGCTCTTCCTGCTGATCATTCTGTCGAGCATGATCGAGCCAAATGCCTTCTGGCTGCTGGCACTGCTCGTCATGTTTAGTTGGATGGCGCTGGTGGGGGTGGTCCGTGCTGAGTTTCTGCGCACCCGCAACTTCGACCACGTACGAGCGGCCCGCTCGCTCGGCGTCGGTGATCTCACGATCATGGTTCGCCATGTGCTGCCGAACGCGATGGTCGCAACGCTGACCTTTCTGCCGTTCATTTTGAACGGCAGTATCACGACGCTGACCGCACTCGATTTTCTGGGCTTTGGTCTGCCACCCGGGTCCGCGTCGCTCGGCGAATTGCTGGCCCAGGGCAAGTCGAACATTCAGTCGCCGTGGCTGGGAATCACCGGGTTCGTCGCATTGGCGGTGATGCTGACGTTACTCATCTTCGTCGGTGAGGCGGTGCGGGATGCGTTTGACCCCCGGCGCAGCGTCGCAGGTGCGGGCGGCGAGTAGGCGAGGCGGACGACAGAGAACGCTCGCTCGCGACGCTTCTTGTCAGGTTGGTCATTCGCGACTCTCGTCAATCGTCGCTGGCTAAGGCGCCCATGCCGCCACCCTCCGCTTCGGAGCCATCGAATGCAGCCATGATTTGCTCGTAGCGACCCGTGATGCTCTGGTGTAGTTGGGCGTGGGTGAAGATGTAGGCTTTGTCCATGCGAATGCCGTGCACGACCTGCTCGCCGACCTTATTCGGGTCCAGGCCCTGGGTCGCAAAAGCAGTCTCGACCATTGATTTGTTGTCGGCTGTAAACGACGATCCGATCTCACTCAGGTCGTCCGGGCGGTTTCGGTCTGACCGCAGAATGTTGGTGTTGATCATGCCGGGGCAGAGTGCGGAGACACCGATATTGTGTGGCGCGAGGTCGGCGCGCGCCGCCTCTGAGAGGCCCACAACCGCGTACTTGGTGGTTGAGTAGATGGCCTGCCGTGCACCGGTGATGTGGCCAAGTATCGACGCGGTATTGACAATATGGCCGCCTTCGCCGCTCGCCTTGATGAGCGGAATGTATTCCTGCATGCCGTTGATCACGCCGCCGAGGTTAACGCCCATCACCCAGTCCCAGTCGTCGTAGGTGAGTTCGTCCGCCGGGCCACCCGCGACGACGCCTGCGTTGTTGCAGAGGATGTTGACCTTGCCAAAGTGGTCCCGCACGGCTTGCGCGGTCTCGCGCACGGCATCTCTGCTCGCGACGTCGCAAACGTAGGTTTGTACGTCAACGTTGGTGTCGCCGAGGCCGCTGCGGGCCGCTGCAAGGGCGTCTTGTTGCACATCGACCATGGCGACATTGACCCCCTCTGCGATCAGGGCGTTGGCTATGCCGAGGCCGATGCCGGATGCCGCGCCGGTAATGACTGCTACCTTGTGTTCGAGATCTTCCATCGCCCTATACCGTTTGTCATTTTGGTCGCCGGAGCATACTCCATTCGACGGGACGGTCCCCCGGGTAGCCTGCCCATGGGGTTTACCTTTACTATGTCGCGTCACGTCTCGTGTTAAGAGTTGCGTCACGCTCTCGTGTTAAAGAGTTGCATCAAAGAGTCGTGTTAAAGAATTGTGTCAAAGAGTCGCATCGGGCCAGGCACGCGAACGGCATGCGCGAGAGTCAACGATGCCCGGAACCCTTCTGTCTCGCCTGAGACAGGTGCATGAGGAGAAAACGAATGTCTGAGCGAATATCTGAATACAACGCGTTAACGCCCGAAGAGAAGCAGGTGCTGCTGCACAAGGCAACCGAGATGCCGTTTGCCGGCAAATTTACCGAACACTTTGAAACGGGTGGTCACTACGTCTGCAAGCAGTGCGATGCGCCGCTTTATCGGTCAGAGCACAAGTTTCATTCTCAGTGTGGCTGGCCGGCATTTGACGATGAGGTTGAAGGCTCTGTGCGCAAGGAAGTCGATGCGGACGGGATGCGCATCGAGATTCTGTGCGCCACCTGTGACGGCCATCTCGGTCATGTCTTTGAGGGAGAAGGCTTCACCGCCAAGAACATCCGTCACTGCGTCAATTCAATCTCGATGAAGTTCGTGTCCGTCGAATGACGTGGTGGCGCCTGATCACGGTGCTTCGATGACACCGCTTGCAAACAGTTGCTCGATCTCGGCAGGGTCATAGCCCAATTCGCGCAGAATGTCGGCTGAATGCTCGCCGATATGGGGCGGACGCCGGGGCGGTCGCTGCGGGATGTTGTCGATCTGAATGGGATGCTTGACCAGAAGGGGTACGCCCATTTCGGGGTCTTCGGGTTCGATGATCATATTGTTGATGCGTGCCTGTGGGTCGTCCGGCTTCTCTTCGACTACCGCAATGAGATTAGCGGGCACGTTGTACTCGTCAAACAGCGTCATCCACTCGATCGAGGTCTTGCCGATGATGACTTTGCCGATCTCGACCCCAAGCGCGACGCGGTTGTCCCACATGTCCATCGGGTCCGCAAAGCGCGGGTCTGACAGCAGTTCGACCGTATCCATGGCGACGAAGAGCAGTGACATCAATTCAGTATTTCGGACCATGTTGAGCTGCAACCAGCGACCATCGCTGCATTGGTAGACCTGCATCATTGCCGGCATTTCTTCCCGCATATCGCGAAAACGTGCGACATCGCCGCCGGCTGAAGCGCCCTGGGCGATCGCAGAGCAAGACCACAAACCGTTCGCAAGGAGCGATGTGTGGACCATGCTGCCCGCACCGGTTCGTTCACGATTCAGGAGCGCGGTGACGATGCCCGCATAAAGGGCGACGCCGGTCGGATGGTCGCCCATCCCCGAGAGCCCCTGCACCGGTGCCGCGTCGCGGGCGCGCATCAGGTCCATGAGGCCGCTACGGGCCCAATAGGCAAGCTGATCAAAACCCTTGCGTGCACGCTCGGGGCCCTCCTCGCCATAAGCGGTCAGCGACGCATAGATCATGGCCGGATTGAGCGGTTTCAGGTCGTCGTAGTTGATACCCAGGGAGTCACGCACAGAGAGCGGATGATTGGTAATGAAGACATCGCATTCGGCGACCAGTTTGCGCAGGATCTCCATGCCCGCGGGCGCCTTGAGATCGAGCGCAATGCCGCGCTTGCTGTGGCCGTCCATCTGCCACATGTAGTCCTCGCCACCCGGGACGGTCTCCTGGACGTCGCGAATAATGCGCAGCATGTCGCCGGCACCCGGTTGCTCGATCTTGATGACGTCTGCGCCGAAGTCGGCGAGCATCATCGCCGCAGCCGGTGCAGCGATCACGGTTGCTGCATCTATAACCTTGAGGGCGGAGAAGAGATAGTTGTCCATTGAAGCTCGCGATCACCGAAAGCCGAGAGGATAGCAGAGGTCTGCGGTTGCGTGAGTCGGGGTCGGGGTCGGGGTCGGGGGGAGCGGGCGTGAGCGATTTGTCAGTTCTCTTTAAAGCCCGCTATCCAGACTCGCTTCAAACGTGATACAGCGCGTTCTAGAAGTACCTGGCGAGCAAGCTTTGTTTGCGTGGCCATCAGGGCTGACTGGGCCGCTGTGGGCGACCAGACGCCGCGCCGAACGTCGATGAAATCCGTTCTCGGAGCGTCGTAGTCACGCTCGGTGAAGAGGCTGGTTACCGGCAGGAATGAGTACTCCAGACAGTTGCGGGAAAAACCCTTGAGCGTTTTGTAGTCAAAGTCGTCGTTCGACTGCCTTGACATGCTCGACGGTGATATTGGATCGACTGACACCCTCATCGTCGGTCGTCAGACAGACGGGCACGCCGGCACGGTGATACATCTGCAGGGGATGGCATCTCCGGCAATGCCCAGAATGCTCTCGTTGCTGGTCAGGTTGATCTCGACCATCACGCCGTCTTGCGCCATTTGCGCCAGAAGTCCGGGCAGGTCCTTCTCCCATGCGACCGACACGCCATGGCCGATGCGGCGTGCGTGGCCGATATCAATGCTGTCACGAATGCGGCTCCACATCGCTTCAACCGGAGAGATCGGCAGGACGAGTTCACCGGGGTGCAGAGTGATGGCATACGCTCGTGATGATCCACATGTTTGACGAAGCTTGGCCTACCTGGGAGATCCATCCGCATGGGGATGAGTTTGTTTATCTGTTTGAGGGCGACACGGACATGGTCCTTAAGACAGGCGACGGCGAGGTCACCCTCCGGTTGGACACGCCTGGTGCGTATGTTGTCGTACCGAACGGCACCTGGCACACCGCGCGTCCGTACGCGCCGACGCGCATGCTGTTTGTCACGCCCGGCGAAGGCACGTTGAATCAGGAGCTTCCTGATTAGCGGCGGGCGGGCAACACGGCTGCTCGCTCAGGCCACCCGATTGCCCGGCAAGATCTGTAGCAAGAGTAGTCCGACCAGTATCAGAACAAGGCTCGCGCCCAGCGCGGTGAAGCCCAGCGTGATAACGAGCATTGACGCGGTCGCCGCGCCAGCCATGCCGCCGATGCCGTCGCAGCCGATGACTAGCCCCTCGGCGCGGCCGTCGATGCGGGCGCCGTCCCTGGTGATCGAGCCCTGTTCGATACGCGTGCCCTGTTCGATACGCGTGCCCTGTTCGATAAGCGTGCCCTGTTCGATAAGCGTGCCCTGTTCGATAAGCGTGACCTGTTCGATGAGCGCCAGAAACGGCAGCCCGAGGGGCA
>Ga0114999_10001597_pt1 | contig 31246 bp, 29 predicted proteins | sample ArcticOcean_MG_C_3_FD_89820 | JGI IMG/M metagenome (GOLD analysis project Ga0114999, IMG submission 89820) | Marine microbial communities from western Arctic Ocean - ArcticOcean_MG_CB8_126 | ecosystem: Environmental > Aquatic > Marine > Oceanic | place: Arctic Ocean: Canada Basin | collected...
CCCTCAAACGTGAGTGGGCGTACAGCAGGCTCTACACAACAAACGACGAACGCCTCGCCGTACTGCCAATGTTCATCGACTACTACAATTACCGACGACCACACACCAGTCTCGACCGTCTCCTGCCAGCATAAAGGCTGTATACAACGTCTTAGAGAAGTACAAGTAGGGGCGGATTGGTATCCGCCCACGCCCGTACATCCCATGCGCGCACTGCGAGAGCATTCGAGGGCGTGAGCGAGGAGAGATACCAGACGGCGCCGAGCGTTCATCGAGGGAAACGGCCAGTGCGCTGGCCTGATTTGAGGTAAAGTCTCCGAGCGCCAGAGATTTCCAACTCGTTTCAGACCTCAAAGGAACCTCCATTGAAAATCACCGACATCACCGTCACGAATTTGAAGACCGGAAAAGGCCTTCTCCGCGTCTTGACGGATGCCGGGGTTGAAGGATGGGCGGAGTCGCCGGGCACGAATCCCGGTGTTCCCGGAAAGAACGGCGCCGTCTTTGAGGCGTATCTGGAGAGCGTCATCAAGCCGGTCCTGATCGGTGAGGACCCGCTACAGATCGACCGCCACTGGGAGACGCTGGCGCTCGGCAAGGACGATCGACTCTTCAAGCTCCCGGCAAATGTTGTTGGCGTGATCGATGTCGCTCTATGGGACTTGATGGGCAAAGAGACCGGGCTGCCGGTATACACCCTCATGGGCGGCGCGGCGCGAACCGATATCGAGCTCTACTGGTCGACTGGTTCCGGCTGGCGGATGCAGCCGGAGGAGATGCTGGCGCTCGTGCAGAAGGGCTGGGACATGAACTTCCGGGCCTTCAAGATTCGCATGGACTGGAAGGGCTGGCGGCAGGACGCTAACCCGGAGAAGGACTACCAGATGTTCAAGCTGGTGCGTGAGTTCCTGTCGGACGGGAACTACCTGGGCTTTGACGCCAACAACGGCTACTCGGTATCGACCGCCATCCAGCAGGGCCGACGTTTTGAGGAGCTTGGCATCGACCATTTCGAGGAGCCTATCCCCAATTGGAATCTGTCCGGGTTGAAGCAGATTGCGGACACGCTGGACGTCGCCATATCGGCGGGCGAACAGGACGCTTACAGGTGGTGGTTCCAAAGCCTGATCCTGCTCGGCGATCCCGACATCCTCCAGCCGGACATCCTCAGCGCAGGCGGCCCGTCCGAGGTGAAGCGGATCTTTGATATGGCGACGACCCTCGACAAACCCGTCATGCCACACAGCCCGCAGGCGGGCATCAACAGCATGGCATCGCTGCACGTGTTCTCGACCGTCCAGAACGGCACCCGCCCGCATGAGTTCTCCACCGAGTTCTCTGGCCCGCTGGACGATGTCGCCAACCTCTACGGCGATGTTGTGATCCCGAAGAACGGCCACATGATCCTGAGCGACAGGCCCGGACTGGGGATCGAGCTAAACGAGAAAGCGGTAGCGGACCTTACGCTGAAATAAAAGAGGCAAAACCCGCGGTCGTGGGCGGACTCGGTTCATTAGTATGCCGCGACCGGGACTTCAGACGCTCACAGACTTCGTATCCGCGTGGCGGCCGTGATGGCGGGAGTAATCGCTACCTGTCATCACGTACCTTCCATGTGGCATCGCTATGCCCGCAAAATCTCCCGCCGCGCCAGGATGCGCTCGGTGAGAGGCCGCATCCCCAGTTCCTGAGTGATGACCAGCGCCTCATCCTGCAACTCGATGGCCTTACTCCGATCGCCCGCCCCTGAAGCCTTCGAAGCATCGTCTCGGTCTAGGATCAACTCAGCGTAGTCGGAACATGCCCACGCCAATTCGGGGATGTATCCGGCTGTCCGGCAGAATTCCAGGGCATCCTGAAAATGCCCGCCCGCCAGGTCTGGTTCGGCCATCGTCTGAGCGAGAAGCCGATCTATCCGCCTTTGAACTCTCTCACTGATCATAGTGCGCCGGATCATACAGGGAACCGTCATGCGATATGGTGATTCCGTAACGACGGGTGCTTCCGGTTGCGAATCAGGATCATTCGTCAAGCGTTCATTCATGCGTCAAATTTCCCGCTTGAGGGTTAGCATCTCAATCGACGTTAGTCGAACTCGGCCACTAGGAATTCAGAGGCATTTCCACGCATGAAAATCACCGACATCAAGCCGTACGCCGTGTGGGTCGGGAATCGGAACCAGATGCTGGTCAAGGTAGAGACTGACGAGGGCATTTGCGGTTGGGGTGAGTCCGGATTTTCGGGTCGTGAACTCGGCGTAAAAGGGATCGTGGAGCACTACCGGGAGTGGCTGATCGGGCGAAACCCGATGCGTCGAGGGGCGCTGTGGCAGGAGATGTACCGAAGCCAGTACTTCGAGGGCGGCCGCACCATGACCGCCGCCATATCGGCGATCGATATCGCCCTGCATGACATCGTTGGCAAGAAGCTAGGCGTGCCCGTCTATGAGCTGCTCGGCGGCAAGAACCGGGAGAAGATCCCCGTTTTTGCAACGACTTCGGTCCCGTACGGCCAGGAGATGATTGACCAGGCGAAAGAGTTTATGGCGCAGGGCATAAACGCCTTCCGGATGTCGTACGACAAGATGGACATCGAGGCAGGCGGCGTGTTCGAGCCACGGGAGTCGATGGCGAACTCGGCCGAGTGGCTGATCAAGACGCGGGAGCAGCTCGGCAACCGTCCCGTCATCGGCATCGACTATCACCACAGGCTGAACGTCGCCGAAACCGCATCGTTCTGCCAGATGATGCCTACCCACACCCTGGACTTCATCGAAGAGCCGATCCGTGACGAGACTCCTGAGGCGTACGAGCAGCTTCGTACCCTGACCGACGTCCCGTTCGCAATTGGCGAGGAGTTCGCCTCCAAGTGGCAGTTCCTGCCCTACATCGAACGCGGGATCACCAACTTCGCCCGGGTGGACATATGCAACGTCGGCGGGTTTACGGAGTCGATGAAGGTCGCGGGCTGGGCCGAGGCGCACTACATTGACCTGATGCCGCACAACCCGCTCGGGCCGATATGTACCGCTGCTTCGGTGCACCTAGGCGCGGCCGTGCCGAACTTCTCGTGGCTTGAGGTCAACATGGACCGGGCCGCAAACCCGGATTTTGACATCTTCCCGGAGCAGATCGTGTTCGAGGGCAACGGCTACACCGTCCCGGACAAACCCGGACTTGGCATCGAGGTAGACGAGAGCAAGCTGGACGAGCCGCTCAAGTTCTGGGAGCCGCCGCACCCGCACCGAGAGGACGGGTCCCACACCAACTGGTGAGGCATGAGGCCATTGATATAACGGCGAAGTACCAGGGAGTCCGAGCATGGCAGCGGACGAAACAAGACAGAAGGTGGTTGGGATCGACGGGGTGTTCTTCAGGTCAGCAGACGAGGAGGCGCTGGCCCAGTGGTACGAGGAGCATCTCGGCGTGAAACGTGTCTCCGAGACCGGCGTGTGGGAGCAGGAGGCCGGGCCGACGGTGTCCTCCCCGTTTCCGGTGGACACCGACTAGTTTGGACGATCGGACCAGCAATTCATGCTGAACTTCCGGGTGGACGATCTGGACGGCATGTTGGACCAGTTACGTGCGAGCGACGTCAAGATCGTCCCAAAGCGTGAAGACTCCGAGTACGGACGGTTCGCCTGGGTCTACGACCCGGAAGGCAACAAGATCGAGCTGTGGCAGCCGCCACAGGCTTAACGAGGTCTCGGCCTTATCTTGAATCGCCTGCATTGGGAAGCCCCAGCATCGGCGGCCGCTCACACGTGGTCGATAGGTCGATCCGTTTGCCTGAGTCCGAGCTGCGCCCGAACGCGTGCATGATCTCCAGCACATGTGCGCCCAGCTCACCGCTTGCGCTGTGGGGTCGGTCGTTGACGATGGCGTCAGCCATATCGGCGACGCCGAGGCCACGTGAGTTCTCCGAGAACGGCTTCGTGATCGGCACATCCGTCCACTCACGGGTCTTCTGCGTCCAGACCCGGATCGGTCCACCAAATGTGTTGGGGTCGGGCACAGACAGCGAGCCCTCGGTCCCGTAGATCTCGACCCGTGGCAGATTGGCTGCCCATACATCGAACGTGGTCACAACCGTGGCGACCGCCCCGCTTGCAAAGTTTACGGTGCCCGCAACATGCGTCGGTATCTCTACCTCGATCTTCGTGCCGCTCAGCGGCTCGCTGGTGATCACGTCCTGAGTCCATATGGGGACGATCAAGTCCAGAGAGTTGAGTAGTGACGCATCCAGATAGACTTCCAGTGAACCCTCTCGTTGGACCTCAAATCCGGCTTCCTCCAACAACGGGGTGAAAACATCAGCGCTGGCTTCAGGCGTGTGGTCTTCCCATCCGCCGACGACCATCAATGCGTGCTTCAACTGGCTTCCTATCTAGATGATGATGACAGATACGGGCAGATTGTAAGTCCCGGAAACCTTAAGTCCCGTGAACCCGGCGATCGAGTGCATCATGCGCCCGAGAAGTGGTCCCTTGGGCGCATGATTGTGACGATAACGGCATCGGCCGAGACGATCACTCAATTTGGCGGTGCGATCGGAACATGGGCGTGGTCGATTCTGACGACGGAAGGCCCCCAACGACGCGCCGACGGTAATGATCATCGTCACCTGTGATGAGGGCGCTTCCGGTGAGGTTTCGTTCATTTTGAACGTAAACAATGCCGTTACGGTCATGTTTAATATTAATATGTGAGTACTTGCTAATTAATCTTAAACGGCCAATAAATCCAGCATGTTCTCTGATCCGGGCGTCGACGCCGTAACGTCTTTAATACGAGGACAGGCGTCTCGGAGCGTCGATCGCGGCGTTATATGTAGCCGTCTAATCTCAAGTTCATATGACGAGAGCCGCTTGATCCCCTGCTCGACCGTCAAACTTGCCTCACACTCGGCCATCACAAATTGTTACTCTGCCGTCATGAGCATTCCTGATTCAACCGAGTACATCGATATCGCCCGAGGACTTGCCGACAAAATCGCCGGGCGCGTTCAAGAAATCGACGACGGGCGGCGCATCCCGGCTGATCTTGCTGCCGAGATAGCAGACGCCGGACTATTCAGGCTCCTGGTGCCGAAATCGCTTGGCGGCGGGGAGATCCCGCATCCGAATTTACTGGAGATCGTCCGGATATTTGCGCGTGTCGATGCCAGCACCGCATGGTGCATCAACCAGAACAACATCACGGCCACAGATTCGGTACGAATGCCGGTCGAGACGGCCCGTGAGATCTGGGGCGAACAACGCGCTGCGATTACGAACGGCCCACCTTCAAGAGACACGATCGCCGTGCCGGTGGAGGGTGGTTATCGGGTTACCGGCCACTGGGACTTCAGCAGCGGCAGCAGCCACGCCACATGGCTTGTTGCGCGGTGCCCGGTAGAAGGGCGTCCCGGGGAGATACGCACGTCCCTTGTGCCGAAGGCCGATGTGCCGATGGTGGACACATGGGACGTGAGCGGACTACGCGGCACGGCGAGCTTGAGCTTTGATCTGGACGATTATTTCGTCCCGGAAGATCACACATACCTGGACTCGATGGCCACATATGAAGACGGCCCGCTCTACGTGACTCCCAAGGTCCCGATGTACTCGATCGGCTTCGCCTCACTGGCCGTAGAGCTGGCGAGGGCGTGTCTTGACGATGGGATCGGGGTCGCCACTAAAAAGTCGCAGCATGGCGTGTCGAGCCCGATGATCGACAGGCCAACGGTGCATCGCCAGATCGGTGAAAACGAGGTCACCCTCAGGGCTGCGGACACTTACCTGCGCACAACCGCGGCAAAGATGTGGGATGCGGCGGTTAACTGTGGCGAGGTGGAGCTGGCGATCAGGGCGGAAATCCGCATGGCGTCCACGTATGCGATCAGGCAGTCGGTCAAGGTGGTCGACGCTGCCTACGAGATCTGCGGCGCCGGAGCCATATTCAGACGCAACCCGGTGCAACGGCGCTACCAGGACATCCACGTAATCGTGCAGCAGTTCCAGGGACGGCCGACAAACTTCGAGACCGCCGGCCGCTACTACCTCGGCCTGGACACGACCGGGTCCCTTTAGACCGCCAGTGGCGGACATATTTTGGGCATCGCCAGTTGTTCCAGAGCAAGCTGGAATTTATCCCGTCACACTCGATCGCTGACCCCAACGACCGTCGTCTCTAACCGGACTTACTTTTCGTTATCTGGCGTGTCTTCCTGCGCAAGATCGGCGACACCCGGCGTGAGACGAGCCCCACTCCTGAGAATCATCCGGCCCCTGTCTTCATCTACCTGGGCGGCGGCGAGAGCGCGCTCGTTGTCGCGAATCTTGCTCGCAACAGCTTCACCGGCCCGCAGCCACGTGCCCCGATTCTCGATAACGAATTTGTTCGACTCTCGATAGTCGTCGAGCATGTTGTTGACCTCAGGAATGACGTACCGGGCTACGAGGTCCCAGCTTCGGTGCATGTTTTCGCGGCTAGCCCAGTCGTGAACGAAGCCTACAACGGTGCCGAACCCGCCGGTGAGCGTCAGCATCTGCCGAATTCTGTCCACCAGGTCGTCCGGCGTTCCGATGACCGCCGTGCTTTCGTCCGCAAATCCAACGGCGTCCACCGCTTCGTCACCCGTTTTGAAGGTCACACCGTTTCCGCCCGCGAGCGTGCCCACGGTGTATTCGTTGTTGTGCTTCAACAACCCGTCGCGTGCCTGTTCACGGGCGAGTTCCCGTGTCTCAGCGATGTGCCAACTGAGAACGATTCGCCAGTTCTTCCGGTCGACCGTCTTGCCGTGCTTGAGCGCCGATTCTTCTGCGAAGCTCCACTGCATCGGCAACGCCCGGATACCCTCTTTGGTCATCGAGCCGATCGACAGAATTCCGGCCTCGTGCTTGCCCGCCAGCGTCATGCCGGAAGGGCTGACGATGGAAGCGACGGCGAACTCAATGTTTTTCTGAAGCGGTTTCAGCTGCAACTTCGCGTCGTTGAGGGTGAACCATTCAGACTTGTAACTGAACCGCTCCTCGCCCTCAAACAGGCGGCGGATCACGCCCATCGCCTCGTCCTGCCTGTCCCGCAGGAGCATCGGGTCGATGCCCATCGTGTGTGCGTCGGAAGGCAGCGCGCCGGGACCTGAGCCAAAGATCACCCGGCCCCTGGACATGTAGTCAAGCTGCACAATCCGCTGGGCGACCATGAACGGGTGGTGGTAGGGCAGTGAGACAACGCCGGTTCCGAGCATGATGCGGTTCGTGCGCTCGGCGGCGGCAGCCAGGAACATCTCTGGCGAAGCGATGACCTCCCAACCCGTGGAGTGGTGCTCGCCGCACCAGAACTCGTCGTAACCCAGCTTTTCGAGATGCTCAACGAACTCCAGGTCGCTCTGCATCTGCAACACAGGGTGCTCAGCGATCGGGTGATGTGGCGCGAGGAACGCACCGAAACGCAGATCTGCCATTTTTGCTCTTAATTCCGTTCCATCTAATGAAGTCGTCCCAAACCGGTGCAACCCTAATCCAGTCCAGCCAGCATCACAATGTTGAGACGCCGTGTCACCGAGGATCGGGCAGGGTTTGGCGGCGATGTGGGGGCACTGGACGGTCGGAATGTGTGGACTGACGCCAAACACAAAATGATCAGGCCCGCAAAATCTCCCGACGCGCCAGGATGCGCTCAGTAAGCGGCCGCATCCCCAGTTCCTGGGTGATGGCCAGCGCCTCGTCCTGTAGCTCGAGGGCCTTCTCGCGGTCGCTCCCGATCTCGATGGTTCGATCTAGCGACAGGCCGTCCCGGCTCGTAAGGGCGGGCCTTGGTCCGCCTCGTCAAGCAACGCCTCAACATCACCGCCGCCCATAAGCTCGGTCACCATGTACGGCGAGCCATCGTCCTCCTGACCGAGGTCGAGCACTGCAACGATGTTGGGATGGACACCAAGACGGCCCATTGCCTGGGCCTCACGGGAGATGCGTTCTTTCGATGTCTGGTCGAAGCCCTCGGTCTTGATCAGGGCGAACGCCACCTCGCGATCCAGCAGGCTGTCGTGCGCCTGGTAGACGCGCTTCTTGCCGCCCTCGCCGAGGAACTTAGAAACCTCATAACGCCCGCTGGCAAAAGATGTTGGCGTGTCGGTAGGATATTGAGGAGAGGGTGCCGGACCAGTCCTGGCCAACGACGGCTCAGGTTCGCCACCGGAAGCCGCATCAACCATCGTTATAAATGCCAGCGCGTCGGCATTGTCCGGATCGATCGATAGCACGGCCCTGGCTGCCTCGGCGAACTTCTCCCATACCATCTCGGGGATCGCAGATTCCGCCGCATCGAGAAGGGAATCTATCTGCCTCTGCATTCGTTCACTAACCATGTTGGCGGGATGATACAGGGAACCGGTCACGATGTTCGATAGAGCTTGCGGGATTCGTATTAATGGCCCGATTATTTATTAGCTGGTACGGAGAGGTTGATTGTTCACATACACTTCCTGACGTCGGCGATGGGATCGCGTCTGCGAATGAAGTTACGAAGGTGTTCATTGAATGACCTCGACGCCGCACGGAATCGCCCGGCTTCGGCGCGCATCTGATTCTTAGCGACCAACTCCAAGCCCCAAGCAGGTGCCCAATAGATGGTAAGACTCGCCGATCTGCCGCCAGAAATAGCGGCCAATCTCCTGGAACTCCCGATTCAAGATTACGGACCGGCGCCCTGGGTTCCTGCCCCAGATTTGAAGAACGCTCGCGTGGCGATCATCTCGACCGCGGGGTTACATCGCGCAGACGACACAAAGTTCGCAGGCGGCTCGGCCGAATACCGGTTGCTGCCGGGCGACCTCGACTACGCAGACCTCACGATGAGCCATGTGAGCGTCAACTTCGACCGCAGTGGATTCCAGCAGGACCCCAACCTCGTCTTCCCGCTGGAACTGTTGAGGAAGTTGGAGGCCAACGGCGAGATCGGTTCTGTGGCGAGCTGGCACTACTCGTTCATGGGCGCGACAGACCCGACGCGCATGAACGAGACGGCATCCCAGGTCGCAAGGCTTCTCAAAGAAGACGACGTAACGGCTGCCATCCTGATACCCGTCTGACCGAACTGCACGCGCGCCGTTGGCGGGCTACAGCATCACATCGAAGCCGGAGGTGTACCCACTGCCGGGATCAGCCTGGTCCGTGAACACACGGAGAAGATCAACCCCTCACGCACGCTCTGGGTGCCGTTCGAGCTCGGACGACCCCTCGGCGCGCCCAACGAACCCGAGTTCCAGATGGACGTCTTGCGGTCGCTCCTCGGGCTTTTCGCCCGGGAGTCGGGTCCGATCATCGAGGACTACCCGCACGATTCGCCGGTGACACCTGAAAGCGATGTCGCATGGAGCTGCGTACTGCCGCTTCCGCCGCTTGAAAACGCTTCTACGCCGGCTGAGGCCCTCACGCAATCGCTGCTCCAGGAAGTCGGCTTGCTTGCTCCCTGGTATTCGGAATCGGTACGTCGGATGGGGCGTTCAAGTTTCGGTCTTAGCGGTCTCAGTGCGGACTCTATGCCGGAAGTGGCGACTTATCTGGCCGGGTTGGCGTCCGGGGAGAACCCCGACCCTCCGGAGGGGTTGGACGGCGCCGTGCCTCAGGCGATCCGGTTCATGGCCGATGATGTCAAGGCGTACTACATGGAGGCGGCCGTCGAGCAACCTGGGTCTTCAATGCCAGGCGGCGTACGAATGTTGACCTGGTTCTTCCACGAGACCCGGATGGGGCAGGTGCTTTACGACCTCCGGGATCGCTTCGCCGACGAGCACGCAGAGAAGACGGCAGCCAACGGCGGAACACCCCCGTCCGGGCCGCCTCCATTGAACCCGATTCCGCGGCGATTTACAAAACGACCGGAGGCGGTGGCGTACTAGCGAGACCTGTTCGGATTCCGAATAACCTGGTTCGAGCGCCCGTATGGCCGGTCTTACTCGTGCACGCCGAGGAAGTATTCGCCGATCTTCGAATCGTCGAGAATATCGGCGGCGCTGCCGGTGTGGACTACCTTGCCGCCGGAGAAGATGTAGCCGCGGTCGGACCGGGCGAGCGATAGACGGGCGTTCTGCTCAACAAGAAGGACTGTCATCCCTTCTTCCCGGAGCGAATCGATACAACCCATGATCTGCTGTTGATATTTAGGTGAGAGCGCGGCGGTCGGCTCGTCCAGGAGCAGGAAAGACGGGTTTGAGATCAGCGCTCGTGATATCGCCAGCATCTGTCGTTCGCCGCCGGAAAGGGTGGCGGCGAGATCGCTGATCCGTGGCTCCAGGTCCGGGAAGGTCCAGCAGACCCGGTCAATGCCTTCCGTCAACTTGCCGGACGACAGTCGAATCCCGCCCATCTGCATGTTCTCGCGGACCGTGAGAGACGGGAATACGTTATCGACCTGCGGCACGTATGCGATTCCACGTGCCACAAGCCTGTCAGTACGCCACCCTGAGACGTCTGTATCGTCATGCAGGACCTTGCCGTCGTACTGCGTAGCTAGGCCAAACAACGCCTTCAAGAAGGTCGACTTCCCGCAACCGTTGGGCCCGATGATGGTGACGAATTCGCCCTTGTCCACGTAAAGATCAATGCCGTGCAAGATCTGAACGGACCCGTAACCGGCCTCAAGGTCTGTCACATTGAGGACAGTGCCACTGTTCGTATCTGGGTTCGTATTTGTGTATGTGTTTGTCATGAGCTGCCCAGGTAGGCTTCGATCACGTCCTGGTTTTGCCTGACTTCGTCCGGGGTGCCCTCCATCAGGACATGTCCGGCATCTACGACAACAATTCTATCGACCCCGGTTCGCAGGATGAAATCCATGTTGTGTTCGATGACCAGCATCCCGACGTTACCCTCAGACGTCAGGGTGCGGAGATACTGAAAGATTCTCTCGGCAAGCGGACCTGCGACACCGGCCACCGGCTCATCCAGCAACAGGATGCGAGGCGATCCCATCAGCGTCCGGCCGATATCGACCAGCTTGCTCTGACCGCCCGACAACTCGCTCGCGAGGTTGTGCGCCATGTGAGCGATCTCAAGCGTGTCGAGTACCGAATAGGCGTCATCCAGTCGCTTTTTCTCGGCGCTCCGCGAGCCCGGCCGCAACAACGAGAGCAAAGCATTGGGCGCGAACTGATGGCGAGGCGGCACCAGAAGGTTCTCGATCACCGTCATCTCTCGCCAGAGCCGGGTGTGTTGGAAAGTCCTTGTCAGCCCCAGGCCCTGGATCTGCTCCGGCCGCATGCCGGTAGCGTCCTGCCCGAGCACTTCGATCGAGCCGGATGTCGATTCCAGCATTCCTGAGATGCAGTTGAACGTGGTCGTCTTGCCGCACCCGTTGGGTCCGATCAGCCCGACGAATTCGCCTTCATCGACATGGAAAGAGACGCCATCGACGGCTCTGAGCCCGCCGAAATCCTTCGTCAGTTCAGATACGCGCAGCACAGGCATGGTCATCGCCCTTCACCGCCATCGGACTCGTCCCCGGTATTCCCAGAATTCTCGGAACTACCGGTATCTGGAGCAGGGGATGGGCGTTTTGGCCTGCTCGGCACCTCCGGCAGCAGTCCCTTCGGTGACAGCAACAGCGCTGCGACGATAACGGCCCCGATCAGAGCCAGTTTCAGGTGGGACAACGCCAGCGTGAGATCGCCCTTCGGGAACACCTCGGAGATCGATCTAGCTGACCAGATCAAACCGCCGAAATCGACCACAAGCCACGAGAAGATACTGTCCATGTAAGTGGTCAGCCCGTGGAATATGAGATCAGGATCGCCACGGGCGACGATCATCACATTAAATACGAATTCCACGATTACGATCAAAAATGCGCCGACGATCATCCCGCGATTGTTGCCGCGTCCGCCGACGATGAACGCGGCCCACACAAGGAACGTAGATCGGACGGGGTTCATGAAGTCCGGGAAGATGCTCGCGTTCAGCCATGCCCATAGCGCGCCCGCAAGTCCGGCCACCGCCGCCCCTACGGCAAGGCTCGCCGCCTTGTGGGTCAGGATGTTGTGGCCGTGGTGCTGACTGACGTCCTCGTCCTCCCGTATGGACCGGAGTATCCGGCCCCACGGTGACGCAAGCAGCGTGTTCAGAAGGAACCACACCCCCAGGAGCGCGCCGGTAGTCAGGATGGCGAGCAGCACGACATACGGCGCCCCGTTCTCCAGCCCGAGGACGCTCCCCATAGCGTCAGCGGCCCCCGAATCCCACCAGCCTTCCAGCGGCCTAGAGTACTGCGAGATACCGATCGCCGAGGTGACCGTGCCGGCGCGTAATAACGGCTCGGCCTGAAGTGAAATACGCAGCATCTCGCCGAGCGAAATCGTGACGATTGCGAAGTAGTCCATCCGCAATCTCGCCGTTGGATAGGCAAGCAGCCAGCCCGCTGCCGCAGATATCGCTACGGCTACCACCGTCGCCATCAACGGCGACCAGCCGTACCCGTTCGTCTCTACGGGCGCGGCCAGTAATCCGACCGTGACGGCGCCGATGCCGACGAAGAAGATAACGCCGAAATTGGTCATCCCGGTTATTCCGGTGTGCAGGTTCAGCGAGAACGTCATCAGGGCGAATATGCCAATCAGGGTGATGATGCGCGCTACCTGTAGGGTCTTTGTCAGGTTGCTGACGCTGGGTAGCAGCCACACGACGCCGACCAGGATCAGGAAAAAGATAGCGAACGCGATCCATGATCCCCGGTTAGTTTCTCGGTCTACCCGAATCCATCTGCCTGGTTGTATCAGCAATCCAGGTATCAACTGGGAACCCGCGGCCCATGCCATCCCGACCGGCGCCAACATCCGGCTCATGATGTAAGCCGGTACCGCCCATGCGGTAGAAATAACGGTTTCTACCGTCTGAAACACCTGATCTTTTTGCTCGGAAATCCGTTCCATGAGTGGTGGATCGTATGGCTCCAGATCGGGCATACCCAGGATCGACTCAGAAATATCGTGAGTTGCGGGTGTCTCATCGTCCCGGTTCGACATCCGCCGCTTTCTGACCCTATCGATGTTCCAGTTCTGCATTGCATGACCAATGCCGCGCGGCGCCAGCATCAATAAGCCCACGAGGAAGACGAACGGCATCACTTCCGCGAATCCCGCCATGTTGGGCCGGTCAAGCGCGTTCCCGGCCCCGATCAGTATGGGCTCAGAGATGGACCGCAAAAATCCCACAATGATCGCCCCGACGATCACCCCCGGCACCGAGCCGATGGTGCCAAGGACCACCACCGCAAATGCCGGGAGAAGCAGTGAGAGCCCCAGTTCGGGGTTAACCGGCAGGATCATCGCCAGCATCGCGCCACCAAGCCCTGTGAGCCCCGCAGACAGGAAGGCGCTGGTGCCGTGGACGCGCTCAACGTGGATCCCGCTGGAGGCCGCCAGGTCAGGGTTGTCAGCCACCGCCCGCATCTGCCTGCCGAGACGGGTGCGATGCAGGAGAAGGAGCAGGAGGATCACGGAGCCGAATACGGCGACTACCAGGGCGACCTTGGTGTAAGTAAAACTGTACGGAGTGACCTTGTCGGCAAACTCCATTAACGGCGCATTGATGCGATCACCGAGATGGAGCTGAAGCCGCTCGGTCGGTATCTCAAACCTTGATGTGGCAAGTCTCCAGTCGCGGTCCGGGACAAATCGGTGGGTGCCCGCGCTGTACCTCATGAACAGAAGCGCCCGGAGCACCATGGCGATGCCGAGCGAGGCGATCATCATCACCTGAGGCGTCGCCAGCCTGCTCCGTAGCCGTTTGTAGACCAGCCTGTCGATGATGACACCGACTATCCCGGTTATGACAAACGCAAAGACCCCCGCCCAGATCAACAACTCCCAGTTGAGGATCCCGTCCTTTGGCGCGTCCGAGATCGGAAAGAATCGGTCAGACCACATCAACGTGAGAGCCACGTAGGCCCCGACAAGCATCATCTCAGCCTGTGCGAAATTGGCGAAACGCTGAACCTTGTACGTAAGCGTCAGCCCGACCGCGATGCTGAGGTACGCTGCGGCCCAGTAAAGACCGCTAAGCCCGGTAGAGGCCACGTTGAAGTTCATCGTGGCGGATCTGTCGAGCCCCGACAGAGCGATCTCAAGAACGACGAGCCCAAAGAGAGCTATCAGAACCGGCGTTGAGATGAGCGAGAGCCCTCGCCATCTGTCCTTTGCGACGGCGAGGAAAGTGTTCACCATCACAAGACCGCCGGCCATCATCTCAAGGGCCAGCGCAAGCCATTTCATGTCCCCGGTGATCAGGCCGGTCCAGCCTATGACGCCGGCGCCGTACATCATCCCGAGGTACGCGTCGAGTAAAAGGAATCCGCCAATTAACAGTCGACGTTGCCAGAAGGAGATGCCGGCCCAGCGATCTCGCATGACGGTTAAGGGCGCTCTCGTCCAATCAGATCCAACACCGGGAGAAACACTCATTGATGCCTTCTACATTAGTAGGCCTGTAGCGGGTGTTTAGTCCGCTACAGGCCTAAATTCAAGGCGAATTACTGGTTGTGTTACTCGCTAGCCAGGCCGCCGTCTGCGGTCCAGATGCTCGGGCATCCGAAGTCAACGGTCGAGCCTGACACCGCAAACTCACAAACCGAGTACCCGGTTCCGAGCACGTCACCTGCCGAGTCAAAGGTGTGGGTACCGCTTGCGCCCACGTAGTTCTGACCGGTCAGGTTAAGAGCCGCAACGAGGTCTCCGTCCGGGTCTGAAACTATCGTCGCAGCCACAAACTTGATTGCGTCGTAAGTCTCGTGCGTGTAGATCGCGCCGTCTGCGCCACCTGCGGCGGCGTAAGCGCTCTCAAAGTCCGACTTTGCGCTGGAGTCTTCACCCTGTCGAGGCCTGGTCGCTATTACAGCGTCGAGCGCCGATACGTCGGTGAAGTCGTTCTGGAACGCAGAGTCTGAGATGCCGTCAGCACCAAAGATACTGCCATCAAAACCCTGTCCCAACAGGGCTTCGATGATCGCTGCGCCGTCGGTGCTGTACGACATCAAGACAACGGAGTCACAGCCGCTATCGACGACGGCCTGCGCCAGCGTCGAAGCGTCGTATGAACCCTCTGTCGGGTCGTAACCCACCTGGGAGCACAGAGTGCCGGACCAGTTGGCCGCAAAGTTGTCGCCGAGGCCGGCGCCGTAGTCGTTGGTCATGGCCAGAACGGCGGGGTTGCTCACCCCGGCATCTGCGACCACGTCTGTCAGTGCAACGGCCTGCTGCGCATCGCTTGGGACGATTCGGAACAGGTTGCCGTCGTCATCGGCGGTGGTAATTGCCGGCGAGGTGCTGGCGTAAGACACCATCGGTACTCCCGCCGGGGCCGCGACGGCGATAGCGCCGAGCGTTGCTCCGGAACAGGCCGCTCCGACAATTGCCGAAACACCGGCGTCGACTAGCGACTGGGCCGCTGTCGCCGCCTGTGTGGCGTCACAACCGGAGTCCACGATGATCAGTTCAAACTGGAATCCGGGGTAGTTCGCGTTGATTTCGGTTACAGCAATTGCTGCCGCATCCGCAAAGCCTGGCGCGAACTGCGCAATTGGACCCGTCTCCGGGCTCAAAAGGCCGATCTTGAATGTAACGACCTCTAACGAGGCATCGTCCTCGATGCCTGAGTCAGCGGTCCAAATCTGTGAGCAGCCGAACGAGACGTTCGCACCGGCGACCGCGAATGAACAGATTGAGTACCCGGTTCCGAGCACGTCACCTGCCGAGTCAAAGGTGTGGGTACCGCTGGCGCCCACGTACGACTGACCGGTTGAGTTCAATGCCGCAACAAGGTCTCCGTCCGGGTCTGAGACTATCGCCGCAGCCACGAACTTGATCGCGTCGTAGGTCTCGTGCGTGTAGATCGCGCCGTCTGCGCCACCGGCTGCGGCGTAAGCGCCCTCGAAGTCAGCCTTTGCGCTGGAGTCTTCACCCTGTCGAGGCCTGGTCGCTATCACGGCATCAAGCGCCGAGACGTCGGTGAAGTCGTTCTGGAACGCTGAGTCGGCGATGCCGTCGGCGCCAAAGATGGTGCCGTCAAAACCCTGTCCCAGAAGGGCTTCGATGATCGCTGCGCCGTCGGTGCTGTACGACATCAAGACAACCGAGTCGCAACCGCCGTCGATGACGGCCTGCGCCAGCGTCGAAGCGTCGTACGAACCCTCTGTCGGGTCGTAACCAACCTGGGAACACAGGGTTCCGGACCAGTTGGCTGCAAAGTTGTCACCGAGGCCAGCGCCGTAGTCGTTGGTCATAGCCAGAACAGCAGGATTGCTGACTCCGGTTTGAGATACTACGTCTGTAAGCGCAACGGCCTGCTGCGCATCGCTTGGGACGATTCGAAACAGGTTGCCGTCGTCATCGGCGGTGGTGATCGCCGGCGAAGTGCTGGCGTAAGACACCATCGGTACTCCCGCCGGGGCCGCAACGGCGATAGCGCCGAGCGTTGCTCCGGAACAGGCCGCTCCAACGATCGCGGCAACACCGGCGTCGACAAGCGACTGAGCCGCCGTTGCCGCCTGTGTGGCGTCACAACCGGAGTCCACGATGATCAGCTCAAACTGGAATCCGGGGTAATCGGCGTTGATTTCGGTTACGGCAATTGCTGCCGCATCCGCAAAGCCAGGTGCGAACTGCGCAATCGGACCCGTCTCCGGGCTCAACAGACCTATCTTGAAGGTCCTGACTTCGTCCGGCTGAGCAGTAGATGTCGCAGCCGGCGCCGCCGTGGCGTCAGCTTGATCGTCATCATCACTGCTGCAAGCGACCACGAGCGAAAAAGCCGCCAGCGTGATCAAAAGCAGGATGAACGATTTAGTGAACCGCATAATCAAAACCATTCCTTACCAACAGGTAACTGTCGGGCCCCCACATTTGAACGTTATTGCCAAGCAATCCCGCATAAGTTAGCAGGGTTCAAGCAAACTCGTCTATGGTCTATGACGGAAGCGTGTGGGCGAGCGGTAAAGGTAAAAATTCAGTCAATAATTTACGAATCGTGTGATGTAACGTGGTCAAACGTGTCTGCCGTGTGGGCTACTGGCGCGATACGAGACTCCGTGCTGGCGCGTATCGAAGGGTCTTAATTACGCTTTCCTGGCGACGATAAACATGCGCTTGAACGGGAAGAGCGTTGTGCCATCTGACTCTTTTGGATATGCCTTTTCCACGAGTTCCGCGTACATCTTTTCGAACTCGCTTCGCTCCGGCTCTTCAAGCGCATCAAGAAGGGGCTTGAGCCAGGTGCCCTTTGTCCATTCCTTGACCGGGTTGTCGCCGGTGAGGATCTGAATGTAGTCCGTCTCCCACACATCTAGCGAACTTGCCAGAGGGGAGAGGACTCGTACGTAGAACTGCGGCGGCTCGACCGGGGCCGGACGAAGTAGAGGCTCCAGGACAGAGCGCCAGCGACCACCAAGGGCGGCTTCGGAGATCGAAGTGTGAGACAGGGCGCCGAAGTTACGCGGCATCTGCACGGCGAACAGGCCGCCGGGAGCCACCGAGGACATAAGGCCCGTGAACAACTCGGTGTGACCATCCACCCAGTGCAGGGCCGCATTGGAAAAGATCAAATCTGCAGGCCGGTCAGGTCGCCAGTTGCCGATATCGCCCTGCTGCCACTCAAGGTTTTCGACCCGTTCCGCCCGTTCCATCATCTCCTGCGAGTTGTCTACCCCGATGACACGCGTGCCGGGCCAGCGTTTAGCGAGCATCTCGGTGATGTTGCCGGTCCCTGCGCCGAGGTCGTAGGCAACTCCGGGGGACTGAAGATCGACCCGGTTGAGAAGGTCAATCGCAGGTCGTACCCGATGATCGGCGAACTTGAGATATTGAGCGGGATCCCAGGGCATTGAGCGAGCCTTTCGCGGGCGTGTGTAAGTGAGTTTAGCGGGCCAGCGGCAAGTGTAGCCGCGAGAACCCCAGTGGGCCCGAATCCATTACCCGTAGCACAGACGATCCGACTATCCGTTTCAGCGTGTGCCCAAGAGGCTCCTGGATCGCAGAAAACAAGATCATCACACGATCTTCATGGAGCGTGTGTCCTTTCTCACTCGGCCATCACGCTGCCTTATTTAACGTTGAGTCATCAACTAACAAGCGGGCTCTTGATGTCCCAGACCGCCCGGAAAAAGTCACGAAAATGAATTCTCACAGCAACGTTTCAGAAACCAATCTGACGGCAAGCGTTGTGCATAACAGGAGACGATCCTGGTTGTACTTGTCCATCCTGTCAGTGATCTTCGTTGTGGTCGCCGCTTGCGGTAGTAACTCACCGGATAGCGGCCTCGGCGCGGCAGCAGAATCGGCTGCTACCTCGACCCCCATCCCGGCTGAGGATTCCCTGGCCAGCGGCTCGGATGGCGACGTACATGACCACGAGGACGACGACCACGGCACGCTGTTACAGGAAATCCCGGACGTGATCTTTAGGCTCCAGACGACGATCGACGGCGAAGGAATGGTCTACATCAGAACCCGGTGTTGGGTACCGATTGATTACGGTTTGATGAGCCTTGTCGATCCCTGACAATCTTCTGGTCAACCGGGGCGATACGTTCCCTGTTCAACTCCCGGATCACTACCCGCTACAGAACGGCAATCCGCTTTTTCTCGAACTGCTTCCAATCCCACTCAGCTCCCAAACCGGGCGCTGCCGGATAGGTGACGGTTCCGTTCTCCGGGACGACCGGGTTTAACAGACCGATTTCGATTCCCATGGCTGCGCCGCCCGGGGGAGGAGCGACTTCGAACCAGTCGACGTTCTCGATGCCGCATACGACATGTGCATGCACGAGCCCCAAAAGCGGCCCGTACGAATTCGGCTCCACGTTGGCGCCCAGTTCAGAAGCAATATGCGCCAGCCTGTTTACGGCCGTAAGCCCGTGCCGGGCGTTTACGCGCAACACGTCGGTCGCTCCGCTCCGCAACCACAGCTCTCCCAGTAGGGGATCGTGCATCAACGTCTCGGCGCCTGCGATGGGGATCTCAAGCAACTCACAGAGTCTTTTGTTATCGTCGAGCAGACGGTCATCGATCGGCTCTTCAAACCAGATGAAATCGGCTGCTTCAAGCGCCTTTCCAACCTCCAGCGCCTCGTCAAAGTTGTAGCTGGTGAGAGCCGCATCATGCATCAGCCCGATCTCGTTACCAAAGGCGTCCCTGAACGCCCCGAACGCGCGAATGTTCTCTTGATACGAAAACGCCAGGTGGTCTTTGAGCGTTGTGAACCCGTCCGCCAGCCCCTTCTCGCCGTCCTTGATCAACTCCTCGATCGAGTCACCTGCAGTGTTGTAGTACGCAGCACCGCTCTTTCTCGCACCGCCCAGCATCTCTGCTACCGGTAGTCCCGCTACTTTGCCTGCGATGTCCCAGAGACAGTTGTCGAACCCGCCCCACCAGACGGGATTTAGAAATCGTGAGGCCGCGCTCAACTTGGACCACAACCGGTCTCGATCAAGTGGGTCCTCGCCGACGGCAAGCTCCCGTAACGTCGCTATCTGCTGCCAGTTAAGCTCTGTGTAACGCCAGTCGCCTACGGTGCAGACACCTTCGACGCCATCGTCGGTGACCACTTTGATGACCTGAACCGGCACGTCCCCGCCGCTCCGGAACGCCTGTTTCCATCGCTGGTCAGCAGACGACCCGAACTCGACCACATTCGTGACCGCCGGATACATCGGCAGCTCGAAAACCGAAATTTCGATTGACTCAATCTTCATGTGATAACGGGACCGTGGGAACTCGTTCGGAAAGCAGCGATGCTAACTCAGATGAAGGCCGGGGCAGCGGACTCCGTATCGCGGCTTCCTATGAAATACGTAGTCGCGAAGAGGACCCGCCTTTCGGCGGGCCCTCTGGATTTTCCGGTGCGGAAACGATCCGCCAGATCGCTAGTCCCTGTTGATGCCGCTGAGGCTGTTCTGGATACCCTCTGTAGCCGCTGTGGCCCACGGCACCGTGAACATCTTGAAGCCCTTTGCAACAAACCAGTTCGGGTCCATTCCCGGCGGGATGAAGTACATGCCCGGAACCACGTTATTCCTCTTGGCGGCCTCGGCAAGCTTGTCCAATCCGGCCTCGTACGTTGAAGACGTGTAGTCCAGAGTAACTCCGAGTTCGATCGAGTAGTCCGACGGACCGATGAGTGCGACGTCGATGCCGTCGACACTCAGAATGTCATCGATGTTGCTGATCGCTTCGTTGGTCTCGATCATCGGGATGATTACCAGGTCCCGGTTCACGGTGTCCATGTACTCCTGGTAGTCGTCGCCCTGGCCCCATTCGCCGCGCATGCCACCGTTGGAGCGCTTGCCTTCCGGGTAGTACCTGCAGGACTCCACGATGTATTCGGCCTGTTCCCTGGTGTTGACCATCGGGACGATGAGCCCTCGGGCGCCGGCGTCCAGCGCGAAGAGGATCTGTTCAGCACGGATGGAGTCCACCCGGGCGAACGGAGCGGCCTTCTTGCCGTTTGTCGCCTGGATTCCTGCCGCCAGGTCTTTCATGTAGTGAGGGGAGTGCTGGGTGTCGAAGAGCAGGAAGTCGTAACCGGCATCGGCCAATACGGCGGTTACTTCAGGGTGTGGGGAGCCGGCGGTGCCGACTATGGTCTTGCCAGATTTCAAAAGATCTTTAACAGCGTTCACGTGAGTTGAACCTATTCCTTTCAGGAATGAATGCCAGATGGCGCCCCCCGATTAACGTCTCGGGAAGTGATATCGACCAGTACGGAGGGCATGATGGCCCCGAAGTTGGAAAGATTCAAGTCGCCGTTTGCACGCGGCGGTCAGTAGACATGAGATATCGAGCGGAACCGGACGCATAAGCGCAGCTTGGTGAAGAGGACCGCGGCGAGGCCGCAGGATTCCTAATCTGCGCCCGACGATGTCCGGCGATAAGAGGAATACACTCGGCCGTGCAGACAACGACCCGGTGCTTGATTCAGGTGATTTCCGATAGTGAGCAAACAAGGATTACCCGACTCCGCAGGTCGTCGGGCCGCGGCGTTAATCAGTCCTGAAGCGATCGTATTTACAAGCGATGGAGAACCGCAAACTCCGCAATCAATCGTGGATCGTCTTGGAGTTTTGCTATCAGAAGGCAAACTGCAGCCAGACAGCTATTCGCTGGGCGGCACGGTTGAGGCGCTTGAAGAGTGTGTCGCCAGAGACCTCGGCAAGGAAGCGGCGATCTGGATCCCGACCGGAACGCTGGCGAACCACCTCGCCCTTCGCCGTCACTGTGGGACCAACTCGAGGGTGGTCTTGCAGGAACAGAGCCATACCTATCACGACGAGGGCGACACGCTTGCGAGACTGAGCGGGTTGAACGCAATTCCTCTTGCGTATGACAGACCTCACTTCACCGCCGACGAGCTTCAGACTGCGCTGGATCAATCTGTGGGTGGCCGTGTGTTGAACCCGGTCGGCGTTGTATCGATCGAAAGCCCGGTAAGGCGCCAGGCTGGCCAGATAGTCCCGTGGGACGAGATGCAGGCCATCAGCCGATTGTGTGGTGAGCAGGGCATCCCGATTCACCTGGACGGAGCAAGGCTCTACATGATGTCGGCCGCGACGGGCATCGGTATCCGGGAGTACGCGGACCTGTTCGATAGCGTTTACGTCTCCATGTACAAGTACTTTGGATCACCCTTTGGCGCGGTGCTCGTCGGCAGCAGTGAATTTATATCAGGCATGTTTCATGACCGGCGCATGTTCGGGGGCGGCCTCTCCTCTTCCTATCTAATTGCAGGGCTCGCTCTGGACGGGATCGACGGCTTTGAAATTCGATTTAAAGAGGCGTTTGAAAAAGCCACCTCGTTGTTCGCAGACATCAACAAACTGCCTGGAATCGAAGTCCTCCGATTCGAGCACGGCTCCAACATATTTGAACTGGCGCTCGACTTTGAAATCGACAAGGATCGGTTCGTTGGAAAGCTGCTTGACCTCGGAATCGTGATCGCCTGGCCAAACGACAACTGGCCGGTACCTCTACTCCACGTGAACACCACAGTACTTCGCCGCCCGAACGCAGATATCACACAGGCGTTTTCTAAGGCCGTTTCAGGTTGATGATTCGCCGCAACATCGGGCGAAAATGCAGCCGGGCATATCGATAACGGCTCAAGCCGCGCACAAATATCGCAGCCGCACTTCGGTCACCGGTTACAGTACGTTTTGCGGCGTGCCCGTAGGCTGTGGCGCACTAACCGTGGGGCACTACGCATGATCGGCGGCTTGCCGTTGCAAATCTTCGGGCCATCAGAGTGATAAACAGCGGTCCCCAATAGTGCCGGTGTCAGTCCGTCTCGTATGACCGGCCTCGTGCGTCTTCCAGGGGGCAGGTCAGAGCGATGTCTGAGATGATTGCGGCCTCGTTGGTTGACAAAAAACGATGACGGACGCAAACCACTGGAGACGAAATCATGGATCACGTGGTCCATCAAGAAATCGAATACAACTCCTCGCCCGAGGACGTCTACGCCGTCCTCACGGACGCCAGCAAATTCAGCGAAATGACGGGCGGCGCTCCAGCCGTAATCGACCCGACCACCCGTGGGGCGTTCTCGCTCTTCGGAGGCATCAACGTCGAATGCTCTCCCGGCGAGCGATTGGTCCAGGCGTGGCGACCGACAAATTGGGATGCCGGTGTCTACTCAATTGTCCACTTCGAGCTAATCGCCCATAAAGGTGGGACGAAGGTCGTTCTCGATCACACCGGCTTCCCGGAAGATGAGGGAGAGCACCTCGAAAAAGGCTGGCACGACAACTACTGGGACCCGATGCGGAATCTACTTTCGTCCTGACTCCAAGGCGTCTAATTGTCTGAGGACATTCCGTAGTTCTACGCGGCCACCAGGCACCGGGCGGCCATAAGACACAGGCTCCCCTAGTGGCGGCCAACGTCCCCAACTGCCGCCTGTAACCGGTCGAGTTCGGCCGTCATCTCGACGACCACATCCGCGTACGCGGGGTCTGAGAAGACGTTGTTCATCTCCTGAGGATCGGCCTCAAGATCGAACAGTTCCCACTCCCGGGCAAAGCTGGCGCCCCGGGCACCCATCTTGGTCCGCTCATCGCCGAAATAGATCAGCTTGTGCCGGCCGTCGTGGGCGACGGTGACTCCCGTGCGCTTGATCTCAGCGCTCAAACTTGCGACGACATCCGCGTACGCAGGGTCTGAGTACACGCTTTCGTGTTCGGTCGGATCGAGCTCAAGATCGTAGAGATCCCACTCCGGCGGGACGCCGATGTCCAACGTGCCGGACGATCCCAGCGCTTCGCCGTAGTAGTAGATCAGCTTGTAGCGATGATTGCGCACGCCGTAATGCGCCACGATCTTGTGGTGTGGCGGCATGTGCATCCAGTACCGGTAGTACATGCTGGTCTGCCAGTCCTCTGGGGTCTCGACTCTCAACAATCCGCGACCGCTGGAGCCCTGCATTTCCGATGGGGTCTCGATTCCTGGGTAGTCGAGCAAGGTCGGAGCGAAGTCCACGTTCAGATAAATATCGTCCGATACCGTACCGGCCGGAATCTCCCCCGGCAGTCGGGCGACGAACGGCATCTTCAACGAATCTTCGTACATGAGCCGTTTGTCGTTGTAACCGTGCTGGCCAAGAAACATGCGCTGGTCTGAGGTGTAGATGATCAGGGTGCTCTCTGCGAGACCGTGCTTGTCAAGGTAGTCCAACAGGGTCCCGATACTGTCGTCGAGAGACTGGACGGTGCGCGTGTAGTCCGTGATGTAACGCTGGTAGGCCCATCGCCGCATCTCGTCGGCCGTTGCGGCGGTTGGCGGCGTCCCTTTCACGTAGCGATCAGGCAACCACTCGAGCCGAATCCCGTCGATCTTTGCCGCGGTCGCTCGATTTGAGTAGTCATCCAACAGGTTGTCCGGCTCAGCGAACTCACCTTCAGCGCCGAGATTAAGGTGGCGTGGCGCTGGATCCCACGGCGCGTGAGGCGCCTTGTGATGCACACACAGGTAGAACGGCTCGTCGCCATCTATGCCGTCCAGCCAGTCGACAGCGAGGTCGGTGATGATGTCCGTCATGTAACCCGGGATGACCTTTTCCTCCCCCATCTCGATCATCGTCGGGTCGTGGTAGTCACCCTGTCCGGGAAGGATGTTCCAATAATCGAATCTCTGCGGGTTACTCGATTCGTTATTGCCGATGTGCCATTTGCCGATCATGGCGGTCTTGTACCCGGCCGAATTGAGAATCTTCTGGACCTGTAACGGACGAGAACTGTCTAGTTCATCGGCGAGAGTTTTGACATCGTTGACGTGGCTGTACTGGCCCGAAAGGATCGTCGCCCGGCTTGGCGTGAAGATGGCGTTTGTGCACATCGTGTTATTCAGCCGCACGCCCTGGGCAGCCAGGCGATCGATGTGCGGTGTCTTGTTGATGACGCTAGCGTAAGAGGAGATCGCCGCCGACCCGTGGTCGTCGGACATGATGTACAGGATGTTGGGTCGGTCAGGCACGGGCTGAGTTCTTCTCGGGACTACTTCGTTAGCAGGGCCCAAGGTTACGACCGAGCATTAGGACATTGGCGCGTAATGGCAGGCGCGCTGTGTGGGTCTTGTAATACCTGAGTGATGGGGTGATGGGCCCACGACCCACGGAATGATATTCTCCGCTGATGGTCAGTTCTACAGATGTTGTAATCATCGGCGGCGGGATCATCGGGTGTGCCATCGCCTACAACCTCGCGCGCCGGGGCACGGCGGTCACGCTGCTCGATAAAGGGCCGATCGGGTACGAGCAATCGACCCGTAACTGGGGCTGGGTCCACCAACAGGTCCGCTACCCACATCTCATTCCGCTGGCGGTCGAGTCGGTTCGCATATGGAAACATCTCGCCGAAGACCTCGAAGCAAACGTTGGCTGGGTCCAGGGCGGCAACCTGAGCTTTGGCTTCGACGACGCCGATCAGTCGGAGTTCGAGAAGTGGGGGAAGATTGCTGCTAACGCCGGGCTTGAGACAAACGTCCAGACCCGGAACCAGATCGTGGATATGTTGCCCGGGATGGGGGGAATGGGAGGAAGCTGGACCGTCGGCCTCCACCTTCCAACGGATGGCCAGGCCGACCCTTCACTGGTCACCGCCGCTTTTGCACAGGCCGCAGAGCGCCACGGAGCGCAAATCGTAAACGACTGCGCCGTCTCGGCTATCGACACGGCCGGTGGTTCTGTGACCGGCGTGCTCACTGAACGGGGTCCGATCCGCGCGTCACAGGTCATCGTTGCCGCCGGAACCTGGTCAGGTCGTCTGGCCCGTCCGCTTGGCGTCCGATTCCCGCAGCGCGCGGTCCGTTCAACGGTCATCAGGACGGAGCCGGTGGGCCATGTCACCGATGTCACTGCTTGGGCCGAAGGCTTCACGTTCCGACAGGACCGTACTGGCAGGTTCGTTCTAGCTGGCGGGGAAGAGGCCATATACGACGTGGACCTGGGCCTATTCCGTGACATGCGCTGGTTCCTGCCAATGGCCTGGAAGAATCGTCGCTGGTTACGGATGCGCGTGGGGCGGCCCCTTCTCAGAGACCTGGCGGCGAGGATGCCGGGGACGTCGGCGCGCCGTGATTTCTGGCAGCGCCGCAGGAAGATCGATCCACCGGCAGACGGGAAAGCCGTGCGTGAGACGCTCCATCAGTTTCACCGGGTGTTCCCGGGTCTCGCTGGAGTTGGAATAGAGTCGACCTGGGCCGGGAATATAGACTCCACGCCCGATCAGGCTCCCATCATTGGACCGGTCGACGGTGGCCCAACAGGCCTACTCATCGCCACCGGCTTCTCCGGCCACGGCTTCGCCCTGGGCCCTGCTGGAGGGCGACTGGCGGCGGACCTCGTTCTCGGCGACGATCCCCTTGTAGACCCCCGTCCGTTCCGCCACGCGCGCTTTGCCGAAGGCGACCTCCCCGCCGTCGACGTCCACAGCCGCTGATCCGGCCTTCCCGGACGATGGTCATTGGATAGCGGGATCCGAATTAACGTCAATACCTTCGTGGACCGTGATCTTGAGCGATTTCCTCAGCTAAGAGGCGGCAGATTCACGCCCAGGATCACACGCAGATAGTTGACGTTGTGGGCCAGATAGTCATCGATGGCGAGTTCGAGATTTCCGCCGATCGCGTCGAAGCCATCGTCGCCCTTCCGTGGGCCGTCCACGTCCAGCATGACCCAGCCCTTGAAGTGCTGTTCTCGCAAAAGCTTCATCACGGCCGGAAAGTCCACGCCCCCACCACCGAGGTTGTGATAAACGCTGGCTTCTGCGTGCTGTTCTCGCGTGGGGGTCGCCGTGTTCCCGCGGTATTTTGCGTACGTGTCCTTCAGATGCACCTCGGCGATGCGGGGCAAATAGTCAGTCATGATCTGGACCGCATCCAGACCGCCTAGGGTTAGTTGCCCGGTGTCAGGTGTGAACCACACATAGTCCGGGTCGGTCAGGTCGAGCATGGCTCGGACCTCGTGCTCGCGCTCTATCGGACCCCAGACGTGCGGGTGCGGCGCAAGCCGAATCCCCATCTCGATAGTCTGGCGGCCGATCTCGTTCAGCGTGTCGGCGACCCTCTTCAACTGGTCTTCCGATGTCCCCGTGGCTGGCCGGGGGCCCATGTTGACCTTCCAGACGTCGCACCCGAACGGCTGAAGGAAATCACGGGCAAAGGCGACGTGGTCGGCGATAGTCTTCGGAGTCTGTTCCGGGTTGGTAAAATTTGTCGACTGTCCCTTCGCTCCGTTCGAGACATCGATCAACGTCACTCCGGACTCGTCAAATTTCTCCTTGAGCGCCAGCGGGTCCGCACGATGATCCTCGATCTGCTTCGCATACGGCTCTATCCCTTGTAACCCGAGTGCGGCAATCCGCTTGATCGCCCACTCGATCGGGTGTTGAGCGTCCCACAAGGAGCTGGTAGAGCCGTACAGGATGTCTGGGTTTTCGGGATCCAAGGATCGATGAGATGCAGCGGGCATGGGACGGTTCCTCTGGCTAGGGGTGCAATGGAAAAAGGAGGATAGTCCTGTTGACCGCTGTCGGCCAAGTGCGATGCCGACGCCGGGCCCTTTGACACCTGAATATCTGGCCCACCACCTGCGATTTGAAAGGCAATGTTTGCTTCCTAAGGACAAGCTGGATATATTCGTCTCGCCCAGTAGCCCAAGAGGCAGCCCGATACGTTCCAGATCCCTTTTTCAGACGATATTCCGCCGACACGTGAGGAGCAGATATGACAACGCACGATCACAACGGCCAAGACCATGAACACGAGCACAGCGACCCCTCCGTCGCCGTAAAAGAGATGGCGGAGGCGTGCGTCAAGTTCGTCGATAGCCTCTCGGCGGACCAGAAAGCGAAAACGACCTACCACTTCAATGATGGCGAACGTATCTTCTGGTACTACCCGCCGATGAATCGCCACGGTCTGCCGCTCCGCGATATGGACGAAAACCAGCGCTCTTTGGCGTACGCCCTCATGGCCTCTGGGCTCAGCAAGATCGCCGCCACGAGAGTGCACCAGATCATCGACCACGAATTGATCCTCGGCTCGATCGAGAAAGCCGCCGGAATCAGGTCGTTCGTCCGAGATCCAGAACTCTACTACTGGACCGTTTTCGGCGACCCGCTCGGGAACGACCCCTGGGGATGGCGTATTGAAGGCCACCACATCTCGATCCATATGCACATCTATCAAGGTGAGGTCATCTCAACCACCCCGTTCTTCTTCGGGTCCAACCCCGCCGTCGTGCCGGCCGGACAACCGAACGCCGGGCGCAGCATCCTGGGCAACCGGGAAGCTCTGGGCCTGGAGCTTGCCAACACCTTCGATTCCAGCCAGCGTGCGAAAGCCGTAATCGCTGAAGATGCCCCTTTTGACATCCTCACGTACAACAGCTCCAAGGCGCTGATACCCAAAGAGGAAGGCATCCGTGGCGGACAGATGAACGGCACCCAGAAAGAGATGCTCGTCTCCTTGATAACCGAGTACACAAGCCAGGTACGAGACGACATCGCCGACAAGGGAGTCGGAAAGGTTCTCAATCAGATCAGAGAAGACGGGGTAGAGAACTTCCATTTCGCCTGGTCCGGGGGCATGGAACACCTCCAGAACCACTACTACCGGATCCACAGCGGCGACTTCGTCATCGAGTACGACAACCGTCAGAACGATGCTAACCACATCCACTCAGTGCTCCGAGACGTAGAAAACGACTTTGGCATCGACGTACTGAGAGAGCACCTGCTGCTCTTCCACGTGATCTAGACCGCCAGACAATCATCGCAGGCGGTGGCCTGGAGACCGGGAACAATCCCGGGCGAAGTGTCCCGGGACTCAGTCTTGTCGTTTGTGAATGACGTCTATAACGCTGCCAGCGCTCCAGAGACACGCGTCCTTGACCTGCTCCACGCCGGAGCCCGAGACGGCACCGTGAGCCCAGGCACGTTTGGTGGGCCCTGTGGGGCCTGAACAACTGGCCTACGACCTGCGGATTAGAAGGTTCCGCGTTGGTTGAGCGGCTCTTCCTGGCTCGCAAAGACCAGGGGTAGAAGGATGGATACTTTTACCTGGGAATTACCTTCTCGATAAATGTCCAGGGAGCCGTCGTGCAACTCCAGGTTGGCCTTGCTTATGGCAAGTCCAACGCCGATACCGGGCATCGAACGGGAAGCCAGATTGTCGGCCCGGTAGAAAGGTTCTGATACTCGCCGCAAGTCAAACTCAGACAACGTCGAGCCGTTGTTACGGACCTCGATGGACAAACTGCCCTCTTGAGTCCTGGCCACGAGGCTTATGGCGCCATTCTCTGGCGAGTATAGAAACGCATTGTCCAGGACATTGGAAATCGCCTGAATCAATCGTTCAGGGTCGCCCAGGACGATCATGGGGCGGGCTGAAATCTCCCCGGTGAAGAGTGAACCACAGGCAGAGGCTCGCTCCCGGTTTTCTTCCACGAGTCCTTCGAGAGCCGGGGGTAGATCGTTATGCATCTGATAAATGCGAGCGGCGCCCGACTCCAAAGTCGAAATATCCAGCAACGATTCGACCACGTCCTTGAGTCGACCTGTTGAACTTTGCACTTTGTCGAAGAGTTCCTGAAATCGGCTTTAGTGACCCTTCGAGATAGCGAAGATGTGAGCGAGGCGATGATTGTCACTGGAGTGAGGAGCTCATGGGAGACGGTGGTGAGGAATTCTGAGCGAGCCCTGGCGGCTCCAACTAACTCCAGATTTTCGGCCTCCGCCGCGTGGCGTCGCGCTTGCTCACTGGCAAGTTCTTTTCGGCGGATTTTCACGGCCACCACGCCCGCGATCTGGGCAGAGATTCTGTCAGACAGCAACAATTCGTTGTAGGAGAATCCCGTGGGATCCGCCCGGGCGATGAGCAGAGCGCCGACCAACCTTCCTTCCATGAGCAGGAGGGGCGCGAGGATCGACTCCTATCCTGCTGATATCAGGTCAGTGGCCCCGGGCCATTCTGATCGGAGCGTGTTCCCATCGATCGACAGCGCTTTACCGTGGGCGATCGATGCACCGACCAGCGTTCCCTTCAGGCTTCGCTTGCCATCTCTGGTACGGCCGGGGAGCTCCAGGTCCGCGACGTGCAGGACTCGCAGCGTGTCGTAGCCGGGCTCTACAGAAGAAATACTGAGGCGCTCGAACTGGATCACATTGCCGACGAGAGATGCAAATCGTTCGTACACTTCGGCGATCTCAGATGATGATGAAACCACGCGCCCGATCTCGGCGATGACGTCTGCGTGGGCAGCTTTATTCACGAGGTCTGCACAGAGGGGGAGGTAGGTCAATGGGACTGCCAGCGCGTTCGCGAACAATCGGGCTAGCTCTATGTGTTCAGGGCCATATGCACCACGAGCCCTACACCTCAGGTTCAGTGACGCAACCAGAATCCCTGACGAAATAATGGGGATCGCCAGTAGTGATTGGAACCCACCGCGCTCGGAATCGATGTTTATCGCCACGGGCTGCTGTTGGTCGAGGACTCGCCACACGATTGAGTCTGTGCGCCTGACTAGATCGCCGACCCTCCAGCCGCTGATCGGCTCTCCTCATTTGTAGGCGTGCATATACGACTGCTCGTCCCGAGATACGACGGCCAACGACATCCGATCAAACGGAAGCCTTTCGGCGAGTTTGTGCTCAATCCCCGCGTAAAGTTCGCCGATCTCGGTGACGGTTGAGGCGAGGTGGGCGATCTCTTCCGCAAGGCCGCTGAGATCGCCCGGCATTACGGCCGATGTTTCCTGAAGTTGATGATTACAGATGAGAGATGCCAAAGGGTCAGCCAATCCTGACCGAGCGTTCCGCCTACTCGCCACTTCCGTCCGCCTGTGTCCACTCAGCCAGCGTTTAGCTAATCAGGCATCAATTACGCGCAAATCAGCGGTTACACAGAGAAGCATTGCGGATTCGCTCATACCCGGGTGTAGATTGCGTAAATATCCGGCTACAACGCCAATGGCTGCCAGGTATTCAGGTACTACGGTGAGGGTTAGGCGAAATGGTGGACCTAGTCGGACGATAGGTAGAACTCATCGCGACCGCTTCCGCCTTGGATGACACGGACCGATCTGGACAGGTTCAAGAACTTTCCCGATCGGTCGGGTATTTTCACAGGCCAACGATAATCGAGATGCCATCGTCGAAAATCCCGCTTGCCATCCGGCTGTTCATCAACAATCCGTCAATCCCCGAATGAGCGGCCCGGATTAGTCAGCTCGCCGTTGATCAGCGAGTCTTCTCCTCCGATGGAAAGTGAGTTTTGTGTTCCTGCTTGTTGTCTGACATGACTGTGTCCTGCATTTGGCTGATTTTGCATGGAAAGAGCGATTTCGGTACGTCCCTAATCGTTGCCAGGTCGAGATATCCGCCGGCACCTCATCACACGCTGATCATCCCGTTCAATGGACGTCACCTGAACGATGCAGCTTGCCCCATTCGAGCCCGAGATAATCCTCGAGCAACCATCAACAAGCCCTTGGGCGGCGGCACGATTGCAGGGCGGCACTTCTCGTGGGAAGTCGCTCGGTCTCCTGAACGGGTCGGAATGTACCGGCAATGACGCCCCTCAATATCAACTTGCTAGCGTTCCGCTAAACACCTGCCATGCCAGCGCCGACTTTGAAATTAGGCTGAGCACGATGTAGACAGATTCGCCGAACAGATAGTTCCGCCAGGGACCAACGCGTTTGTACTGCAACACCATGTTTACAGCGAAG
>Ga0114999_10001598_pt1 | contig 31241 bp, 20 predicted proteins | sample ArcticOcean_MG_C_3_FD_89820 | JGI IMG/M metagenome (GOLD analysis project Ga0114999, IMG submission 89820) | Marine microbial communities from western Arctic Ocean - ArcticOcean_MG_CB8_126 | ecosystem: Environmental > Aquatic > Marine > Oceanic | place: Arctic Ocean: Canada Basin | collected...
TCCGATTCTTCGGGTCCACTTCAGAAGACCCGCCGGAAGCGAACCCGGCGCCCGCGCCTGGCCGAGCATCTGCCGCGGGTCGAAAGCGTTCACGATCTCGATGAAGCCGATAAGATCTGCCCACAACAAGGCTTTGAACTAGAGCCCATGGGCGAGGACAGCAGCGAACAGCTGGCGTTCATCCCGGCCCAGGTGCGCGCGCTCAAGCACATCAACAAAAGTATCGTTGTCCGTGCTGCGTGGGTCGTCTGGTGACGGCCAGCAAGTCACCGCAACCGATCGCCGGCAGCATGGCGACGGCGTAGTTGCTGGCGTTCGTGGTGATCTCCAAGTACATGGACAGTCTGCCGCTTTACCGTCAGAGCCAGATCTTCGCCCGCCTCGGCTTCGAGGCTGATCGTACCGCCCTGGGAACTGGATGATCGCCTACGCTCGGTCGATCCAGCCACCGATCAACCCGCTGACCGAGCACGCTCATCAGGCCCCTACCTGCGCATGGACGAGACCACTGTACAGGTGCTGGTGAACCCTGCAGGGCGGCGGTGACGAAGAGCTACATCTGGGTCACGGCGGCAAGGCCGCCGTTTCAAGCCGGGGCCGTGTTCCTGAATCAATACGGCAGGCCGTACCAAAAGGGTGGCAAGTTGAACATCGTGTTTCGCCGATGCCAGGCTGAGCCCGGCATCCACCAGCGCACGGGCCCTTACCCATGGCGGTACACGTACGCTTCGATCGGAATCACAGAGCAGGTTGAACCCGCGTTCCTTGCGAGCCAACTCGGTCACAGACTGGAGACACTTTGCTGCACCTGTGCCCAAGCGGCCACGTGGTGACAGCAATCAGCGCGAGATTGAGACGCTGGAACGCACCTGGTAAACGAGATGGTCGAAAAACGGTCGAAATCGGCCTTCAGGCGACTCGAAACCTCTTTATAAACAACTCGAAACCTCTCTATAAACAAGAGGTTGTATGGCGGAGCGGACGTCCGCCAATAATTCGTCCAAGCACGTCGCGCCCCAGGGGCTTAATTTGGACCCCTATGGACCTGGCAATTAGAATCGAGCATGTGGTTGTGTTTTTAGAGGGGCATCCACCCTATTTGGGCCGCCGTCCAGCGGGAACGGTTTACTTGAGTTTCGTACATTCAATACCCAAAATTCCATATGAGATAATGTCAGTCCCCTCTCTTTTTTCTGTGCAACTTTTTGCACAGATAAAGCACCTGGTGGCCAAAAATTTATTTCAATTTTTTGAATAAAGGGAAAGTCCGGTATGGCTGATTCACGCACCAAGGGGGCCGCCTTCGAGCGTGATTTGGTCCGGCGCCTGAATGCTTTTTTCGTGGTTAATGGCTTTGAGATACAGTGCAAGCGCAACCTGGACCAATATCAGAATGCGGGCATGTGCGACATTGAGATACCTGGCCATGCCATCGAGGCCAAGGCGTACAAGAGCGGTTGGTGGTTTGCCCCCGACTGAATGCCACCTCCTACACCCTCACATTTACTTGCGGCAGGCCATACCCCGCAGTTTCGGGCCTCTTGGCGCAGGCGACAGCCCGTGGTCTTTCGATGTTGACGAAGATCGACCAACCTCGCTTAGATCAGCGATGCTGGATCGCCCGTTCACCTCTGGCACCCTGTGCAATAGGAAGCCCAAGCATTCATCAATTCAGCTCGTTTGGTCAGTAAATCTCCACGTTGATACGCTGCCTCTGCTTGGTTCTTGATCGAGTGCGCCAACGCCGCCTCGGCCACCTCCCGTGGGAAGTTGGTGACCTCTGCACACCAATCCCGAAAGGACGACCGGAACCCGTGCACCGTCAGATCCGCACGATACTCTTTCGCAACCTTCAGGAGCGCGGAATCAGAGATAGGGCGGGTCGTCAGGCCAGGGAAGATCCTCTCGTCGAACCGAAGCGGTTCAACGCGATTCAACACTGCAATCGCACTCTCAGAGAGTGGCACTCGATGGGGGCGACCAGCCTTCATTCGCTCACCTGGAATGCTCCAGACATTTGTCTCAAGACATATCTCGGAGTCAACTGCTTGTCGCGCCTCACCGCTGCGTGTTGCCGTGAGGATTAGAAACGCAACAGCATTGGCTGCAACTGACTCCTTCTTGCGCAACCACGCAAAGAACTCGGGCATTTCACGATATGGCAATGCAGTGAAATGTCGGACCTTCTGGACCTTCGCACGCGCCGGCAGAAGTTTGTCCAAGTGACCACGCCACCTTGCCGGGTTTTCCCCATCCCTGTAGCCACGGACCTTGGCCCAGTCGAGAATCACCTCGATACGTTGACGCACTCTGGTGGCTGTCTCGGTTCGGGTCTCCCATAGCGGCTCAATCACCCGAAGGACCAGACCGACCTCGATGTCTTTCACCGAAACGTCACTAAATACCGGAAAGGCATAGGTTGAAAGCGTGTTGCGCCATTGGCTGCCGTGTTTAGCGTTTCGCCAGGAAGGCTCATGAGCACCAATGTACCGCTCCGCACATTCCTGAAACGTAACGCCAGCGGCCCTGTCGAGCCTCAGACGAGACTTCTCCTGACGGCAAGCATCGATCGGGTCAAGGCCCTCGCGACGCATCTGCGCGCATCCCTGGGCTTCGTGACGTGCCTGTTCTAACGAGCGTTCGTTTGTCGATCCAAGTCCGTGCCTACGCTCACGCCCGTCGATGGAGTATCGGTAGACCCAAGACTTCGTCAGCGTGGGGCTGACCTGTAGGTAGAGACCGGCACCGTCCGGATACCAACCCGCCTGTTCGATCTTCTTGACCTTGAGGGCGGAGAGTCGCTTGACAAGTCTAGGCATCTATTCACGTTTCTATATACGGATACACATGAGATTCTATCGGACAACATGAGACGATATAAGACGGAACATCTCATATAACAGTGAAAAACGTAGGAAATGCAGACAGCATCGGACTTCATGGAACAAGCCTCAGGCGGACTGTATCACCCCCTGCCGGCCACGCTCGACTTGCCGTGTTCGCAGTGACAAGCCTCGTGCTCACCAACGCTATGCGAAGCGCGCTCGAGGCGGTAAGGGATCGGCGTCAATTCACGGCGCCGCGGCCGCTTCGGCCGCGGCAGTTTCTTTCCTCGCCTCGATGGTTCGCGCGATCATGTACTGGTGGAGACGCTCCGAGTCATCGGCCGTCAATACGTCGGCGAAACTGTCCATACCCAGGTCTCTCTTTGAGCCTCCAAGGACGATCGCTGCCCACTCGGCGTGTGTTTCGCGGTTCATCTGGCGCAGGTCCGGTATGCCGCCACCGCTCGAGAAGGCGCCCGGGGCGTGACAAGCGCCGCAGATGTCGCCGAACAGTACCTCGCCCCGTTCGATGTCGGCCACGGCGGCCGTGAGGGCGGGCGGTTCCGGATAGTCACGGTTGCGCTCGACGGGGGACGGCAGTTCGGCTTTGCCATCGAGGGCGAAAGTCACAACACGCCCCGTGCTGCCGTAGAGATCATCGGCACTTCCAGGTGCGCCACCACCGGCACCGGTCAGTATCGTGACGAACTGCCGACCCTCGTGTTCGTAGGTGATCGGTGGCGCCACCATGGACGAATGAAGATCCATCTGCCAGCGGGTCTCGCCGCTGTCACTGTCGAAGGCAACGAATTTGCCGGTCTGTGCACCCTGGAACACGAGGTCACCGGCAGTCGCCAGCACGCCGCCATTCCATGCGAAATCCTGCTCCACCACCCACTTTTTTTCGCCCGTGACCGGATCAAAGGCGTTGAGAAACCCGGCGTTCTGGGGCGGGTCCGGCGATTCCCGCATGAGGCGTTCAATGCGCCCGAATTCGACGCCCGTGTTCCATTGACCGGGCCTGCGTTTATAGAGGCCGGTCTTCTCATATTCGTCCGGCATCGCGAATAGAAACGGTAGGTCGTGCGATCCGAAATACACCAACCGTCGATCCGCATCGAACGACATGGCGTGCCAGTTGTGGGCGCCGCCCGGGCCTGGCAGGACCCATTTCGGATTGTCCAGGTATGCCGTGTCCGGGTTCTCGACAGGGCGCCCGGTATCGAGATCAACGTGAGTTGCCCAGGTGACCGTCGCAAACTTGTGAGCGCGCAGCAGTTTACCGTCGGCGCGATCAATGACGTAGAAAAAGCCATTTTTCGGTGCCTGCATCAGGACCTTGCGTTCGGCGCCGTCAATGCTGATGTCCGCCAGCATCATGTCCTGCACCGCCGTGTAGTCCCAGTTGTCTCCAGGCGTCGTCTGGTAGTACCACTTCATGCGCCCGGTGTGCACGTCGAGGGCGACAATCGACGCCAGAAACAGGTTGTCGCCACCGCCCGGTGACCGGAGGACCCGGGTCCACGGCGAACCGTTGCCGACACCGAGATAAACGTTCTCGAAATCGGGGTCGTAGACAATCGAGTTCCACACCGTGCCGCCGCCGCCGATTTTCCACCACTCGCCGCCCTTCCACGTCTTTGCGGCAAGCTCCATTTCCGGATGTTCAAATGGGGCAGACGGATCGCCGGGGACGGTGAAAAAGCGCCAGGCCTGCTCGCCAGTCGCCGCATCATAGGCCGTGACATAACCCCGCACGCCGTATTCCGCGCCACCATTACCGATGAAAACCTTGCCCGCGGCAACGCGCGGCGCGCCGGTAATCGTATATTCCCGCGCGTGGTCGATCACCGTGTCGACCTCCCAGGTGGGGCTGCCGGACCGTGCATCGAGTGCGATCAGCCTGCCGTCCAGGGTCGCCGTGTAAATTCGGCCCTTGTAGGCGGCGAGGCCCCTGGCGTTCGCGCCGCAGCACGCGCGCCGCCGGGTGACCCGGGGCACCTCAGGATCGTATCGCCAGATTTCCGCGCCGGTGCCGGCATCAACGGCATAGACGATATTGAAGGGGGTCGAAAAGTACATGACCCCGTCGATCACCAGGGGTGTCCCCTGCACGGGGTGATAGGTGTCAAGGTCCTTGTACCAGGCGACACCCAGGTCCTTCACGGTCTCGCGATTGATGTCGGTCAGGGGCGAGAACCGCTGTTCCTCGTAATTGCGACCGAAGGTGAGCCACGCGCCCGGTTCGTTGGTTTCGATGTCGGCGATTCGTTGTTCATCAACGACGGCGGTCGACGTTGTCTGCACCTGGCCCACAGCTGGTTTTTCGGCCGTCGCCGGCGGGTCTTCGGCGGAGCACCCGCACAGGAACACAAGGACGCACACCACTTTCAGCGCGTTGTTCATTGATGTCTCTCCTTTCGAAACAGCCAGTACGACCACGACTTTAGCGACACTAAAACACTAACACGACCAGTCACCCCACCCCACCCCACCCCACCAAAGGGCGCCGTCAGGCGAACACGGCAAGGTTTAGAACGAACCCTTCAACACCTCATCGCCACCTTTTGCCGTGATCAACCTTTTGCCGTGATCAACCTTCGATCGCTCTCGCTACACGCTGCGGAAATCCAGCGTAGGGATGAGATTGGATCTTGCCGATCACATGGGGGTCGGTGACATCGGCAATGATTCGCAACCGACGGCTGCAGTGCGGACACTGGATGATGTCGATCTCGAACACGCGTTTCAGGCGATATGCCCAGGTCAGGCAGATTTGCGAGATGAAACGGGCCCCTCGTTGCCCAGGTAGAGGGAGAGCCGGTGGTGGCTCAGTTTGCCGTGGGAAGTCGGCATTCACCGCGTACCGGCTCGTGGTGACTGCAGGGAAAGCACGATCGTGCCGCAGAGTCAGCCAACCAGGTCGATCCTGCCCCATCTTCAGACCCTCTCATTGGGTCGTGACTAATGAACGCGATCGATCCCGGAACACGCATCAAATCCACAATCGAAGCTGAGGATCCGGGTCGTCCCCGCGCGCTCCATGACAGCAATGTGCAATGCATCGCGCACGGAGAGTCCCGGAATCGAATCAATAATGGCTCTGGCCCGATGTACCTTCGGCATGCCGAACGGATACGTAACATCCACGAGGTCCGTCAGGCTGGTGAACGCGGCGTCGATAGCGCCTCGTCAATCGATGGCCGCGTATCGGTGTAATAGCGCCTGGTACACCTCGACGGAGGTGATCATGCTGTCATCACCCCGAATGACCTGTTCGAGCAGGCTGATGGCTCCCAGTTTATTCGGATGCGGTGCGCCGATGAGATACATCGGGATATCTGAGTCGATGAATATCAATCGATCGTCTGCCCCTGAGCAATCTCCTCCAGGATTTGATCGATATCACCCGACGGATAAGTATGGCAAGCCGCGCGGGAAACGCCACGCAGTTTGGATTCGACGGTATGGGTCTGCTCAGACCTGGCACGTCTCAGGACCTGGCGCACCCATTCCGCCACTGTTATATGTTCTCTCTGCGCACACGTCTGGATGTCCCGGTATTTCAGATCATCGAACAGCACTTGCATTCGTTTTTCATATTTTTGAGCCTAAGTGACTTATCAAATGAGTCAATGCCACTCCCTATCCAGCGTCAAGCATGGTCACCCGACCCGACCCTGCATGTGTACTCGACTGAATACGGTCCCTAGTCCGCCGCCGGGCCTCCCGGCTTCACGCGTGCGGTGGCTGCGGCATCCGGCGTTGCGGTCTCCGTCTCCGGGTCGCCGAAAAACCAGGTCGATGGATGATAGGCAAGCGTCCAACGGTTGTCCCAGCCCCAGATGCCGACAGGCACCACGTTTCGCAACCGGCTGTTGGTGACGACCGGGTGCGGGGCGAGGCCGACGGTGCCTATGGTCCAGACGTTCTCCGCGTGGGAGGCGAGGATGGCCTTGCCGGCAGCGACCCGCTCCACCGGATCTGTCGCCTCGCGGAGCGTGTCTGCGAGCGTCTGGAGGTCGCGCATGACGGGCGGCGGCCTGACGCCCAACTTACCGTCGGTGAGGTAATGCCGCACCCAGTTGTTCCAGAGCACCGAGTCCCAGCCCGTATACATGGGCACCCACCAGCGTGGAATGATAGGAAAGAGGATGTCGGTGACAAAGTCCGCATGCCAGAGGGACATCTGCATGCCGTTGGCCTGCGCCCGGGCCGACTGCAGCGCACGGTCAACGAGCTTCAGGCGGAAGTCGATGCCGATCTCGCGCCAGTAGCCGGAGACGAGTTCCATGGTGATGGCTTTCGGCGTCTCGAAGTCGAGGAACTCGATGGTGATGATGAGGGGGGAGCCGTCCGGGTAGTCGCGGAAGCCATCGTCGTCCGCGTCGATGATGCCCATTTCGTCGAGTAACGCCATTGACCGGTCAGGGTCGTACTCGGTGTGCGCGCGCGGGAAAGCTTCGTCGTAGAAGCTGCTGGTCGGATGCACGGTGACCTGCGAGGGCACGCCGCGGCCGAAGTAGATGATGTCGTTCATCTCGTCGCGGTTGATGGCATGGGTCAGGGCGTAGCGGAAGCGCTTGTCCCAGTACAGATCCGCGAGGCGCTGGTCCTCGTAGTTGTAGTTGGGCTGGATCACGACGTCGCTCGTGTGCAGCCGCCGCCAGATCTTGACGCTCACCTTGCCGGTCCGTTCGCCCAGCTTGAGGATGGGGATGTCCTGGGTACGTAGTGCGAAACCCGCGAAGTCGAGCTGACCCGTGGTCGCCTTCGCCGTCGTGAGTTCCGCGTTGTCGAGAATGATCTCCGCGTCGATGGTATCGATGTAGGGAAGCTGGTTGCCGGCCGGATCGACCTTGTGATAGTACGGATTACGCTCGAGGCGCATCACGATCGGCGACCGGCTGACGACCCGGTAGGCGCGCAGCGTCGGCACGTATTTGGCATCCTCGGTGCGCGAATAGCGCTGGGCGTCGAGGAAGGCCATCCAGGTGATGAAGCCCTCGTCGGCGATGCGTTTCTCAAGTTCCTCCCGGTTGGTGAAGGCCGGGTGCCAGTTCCGGTAGTAATGCTTGGCATCCACCATGTGGCTGCCATATTGCGCCATGAGGTTGATGAAGCCCGGATGCGGCCTGTCGAAGACATAGCGGAAGGTGAGATCGTCGATCACCTCGATGTGCCCGCCCATGATGAGGCGGGACGTGACCGGCGAGATCTCCTTGTCCAGCCAGATGTGGTTGAAGGTGAACTCGAAATCCGCGCTGGTGAGTGGATGACCATCAGACCACTTGAGGCCGCGGCGCAGGTAGAACGTCGTCGCCTTACCGTCCGGACGGATGGTCCAGCGCTCGGCAAGATTAGGCAGGAACGTGCGCAGGTTCGGCGCCACCGTCGCCGCCGCTTCCCAATTGAAGAACTGCCAGCTATCGCCCAGGGTGATGCGGGCGTTGCCGCCGTATTCGCCGATCCGCTCGAAGGGGACGATGACTGGCGGGTCGTCCGGCAGGCGTTCCCGGGTGGGTGGCAGCCCGCGACCGTCGAGAAAGGGTGAACTACGGAACGTGTCGATGCCGAGTTCGCTCGCGGTCTGCGGCGGCGCATACCAGGCATCGGGGAGTGGGCTCAGGCCCTCCTCATTGGCGCTCGCTCCAGCAATGAAGGTGAGGGCGGGAGTGACGGTGAGGGTGAGAGCGAGCAAGAGCAAGGCTGCGGTCCAGCCAGGCACCGTGTCTGAACTGCGCCTCATGGGATCACCTCGTTCGCAACCGAATACGGCAACGTACGCGTAGCTGCCTGCTTGTGCAAACCGCGCCCCGCTTCCCATAAGGGATCGTCAAGGACTCGACGATTCCCGGTGAATCCGTTTTGCACCATTGGCGGCAGACCGGCTCTTCTCCCGGTATGGTAGATTCCGGCGGTGGTTTGAGGGGGGGGGGCGCGCGTCTCAGAGCGTCCATTACGTTTTCTAACTGAGTAACCAAACATGACCGCAGTCAATCGCACTCAAGCATCGAGCGAAGAAAGCCCTGCGCTGGATTTTGATGCCATCGTCATTGGCGCCGGCCTGTCGGGCATGTACCAACTGCACACGTTGCGCAAATTGGGCATGAAGGTGCGCGTCCTCGAAGCTGGAACGGGCGTTGGCGGCACGTGGTACTGGAACCGTTATCCCGGTGCCCGCTTTGACTCTGAAAGTTACTCCTACGGCTATTCGTTCTCCCAGGAGATCCTCGACGAGTGGGATTGGGACGAGTGCTTTTCCGGTCAACCGGAGACGGAGGAATACTGCAATTTTGTCGCCGACAAACTTGACCTGCGCCCCGACATTCAGTTTTCCGCGCGGGTTGTCTCAGCGCACTACAACGATGAGCAACAGTGCTGGGCGATTACGTTGGCAGACGGCACGGTCTATCGAGCGCGTTTTATGGTCGCCGCGATTGGACTGTTGTCGGCACCGACCATGCCTCGCCTTGAGGGAATCGACGATTTCCAGGGGCAATCGACCCACACCGGGCTCTGGCCAAAAGAGGGGATTGATTTCGCCGGCAAGCGGGTCGCCGTCATCGGAACTGGCGCCAGCGGCGTGCAGGCGATCCAGGAGATCGCCAGGACCGCAGGGCAACTGACCGTGTTCCAGCGCCGGCCGAACTGGTGCACGCCGCTGCACAACAGATCTATCCCGAAGCCAGAGATGGAGAAAATTCGAGCTGGATATCCGGAACTGTTCAAACTGTGCAAGGAGACCGCAGCGTGTTTCGTGCACACGATGGACCCGCGCGGAACATTCGAGGTCACTGACGAGGAACGCATCGCGTTTTGGGAGGAACGCTACGCGGGGCAGGGGTTTGGCATATGGCAGGGCAATTTCCGCGACATGATGACCGACCGTGACGCGAACCGGCTTATGTCGGCGTTTGTTGCCGACAAAATCCGACAGCGCGTGAACGACCCGGAGGTTGCCGAACTGCTCATCCCTGACGATCATGGCTTCGGCACCCGCCGTGTGCCGCAGGAGACGCACTACTTCGAAGTCTACAACCAGCCGAACGCAGAACTCGTCAGCATTCTGGAGGAGCCGATTGAGCGCATCACCCCAACCGGCCTTCAGACCAGCACCCGCGACTATGAGTTCGACGTCATCATCTACGCGACGGGATTTGATGCTGTCACCGGCACGTTCGACCGCATCGACATCCGCGGCGCAGGCGGCCAGCGCTTGAAGGACAGATGGACGGGCGGCCCAAAAACCTTCGTTGGCGTCATGGTCGACGGCTTCCCCAACATGTTCATGATCATGGGTCCCCACGCGTCGCTCGGCAACAACCCACGCAGCATCGAATACAACGTGGAATGGGTGCGAGACCTGATCGGCCATATGAACGACCGCAACCTGACTCTGACTGATGTATCGCCAGAGGCCGTTGCCCAGTGGAATGCACTTGTGCACAAGAAGGCGTCGCGCGTGCTGCTCAACGAAGTTGACTCGTGGATGACGGGTGTCAACACCAACGTCGATGGCAAACAAACTCGCACGGTTGTCATCTATACCGGTACGGCACCGGAGTACCGGGCAACTTGCGACCGCGTCGCCGAAGGCGGATATGTTGAATTTCACTTTGGCTGAGTGCAGAGGCCAGCGTGATCGTGACGCCTCCCGCGTTGTGGTTCCGGCGGCACGATGAACGGTCAGCGGGCGACGTTGGTGTACGGACAGACGACCACCGGGACGATCAAATTGGGGAGGATCTGGTAATGACGACATTTAGACGCGGTTGCGTGAACGGTTGCGTGAATAGAAGCGGTTGCGCGAAGTGGCCTGGCGGCTTGAAATCGGTTCTCGGTATCTTGCTTTGCGGGGCACTCGCGGGTTGCACGTGGGCACCCGCAGAGCCAGGCGGCCTGACGGTCTGGCACGTCCAGAGCGCGGTGGAAACCGGCCCGCCGCGACCAGGCGACGGGTCGGCCGCTGCGCCGTTTCGGTCGCTTGCCGAGGCCGAAGCGGCCGCAGCACCTGGCGACGAAATCCGAGTGCTTCTGCCGCTGCCGGGTGCGCCGGCTCTGGACGGCGGCATCGTGCTGCAGGCCGGCCAGCGTCTGCGCGGCGCAGTTGCCGCCGGGCTTCGTCCCGGGATCACCAACACCGACCCCGGTCGCCGAGGCGGCGATGCCGTCACTCTGGCTGACGATTGCATCGTGACCGGTCTCGTTATTTCAGCCGCCGCAGGTCACGCGGTCGTTGGCCGCAACGTGCAAGGCGCTGTGGTCACGGACAACCGGATCCGGGGCGGCAACCTCGCGGACCTCACCAGCGTGACGACGGGGGCGACGGCCGGGCTCGGCGTGCCCACGTTCCCGAAGGCGGTCGTTGCGTTCTTGCACGACACATCCGCTATGGCTGAAACCGCGGCACGGGCCAACACGGTCTCCGGAAACACGATCGGGGGCCTGCAGCCAGCCAGCGGCGAACTCATCCGCCTCGGCGGCGCTGGCATCGCCTTGCATGCCCGGGGCGAGAGCCGCGCGTCGCTGATCGTCTCGGCAAATCGGATCCGGGATCTCGGCCCGGGTTTCCCGCGCTCGGGCGTGCTCATCGACACCCAGGATGCCGCCAAGGCGACGATCGAAATCGAAGACACCAGCGTTGCGAACGCGCATGCGGGTTCAGACGGCATCCTCATCGTGGCGCAGCATCGCAGCGCCATCACAGCGTCTATTCGCCGATACCACTACGTCGGCGGCACACCCGGCCTCGGCATCGCCAACAACGGACTCGAGGTGGTCACCTACTACGGCGGCAACTGGCTGCAAGCCGGCACGGCGGCGCCGGAGCGACATGAAGCGCAAACGCGGGTGCTGATGGAGGGCAGCGACATCGAAGGCGCGGGCGGATTCGGCATCGCAGTGTGGAACATCTTCGGCAAGCCCTCGGCCGATACGGTTCTGGATCTCGGCGGCGGGGAACTAGGCGGTCGCGGCGCGAACCGGATTTACGGCAGTGGCATGGAGTTGCCGACATCGATGGACCTCTACGTCGTCCATCAGGACCTGAATGTCGCCAACAACTGGTGGGGTGCGGACCGCTCCGGCAATCCAAAGGCGATTCAGGCAGACGGCAGCTGGCACCTCGGCGACGCGTACACGTTCACCTGTCCGGGCGAGCCAGCTCAGCTTCAGCGTCTCAACGAAGGCACCGGCACGACCGTTTGGTCCATGTTCTGTCAGGCGTTTGCCGCCGACGTCTGCACAACCGATGCGGTGCCGGGCGAATGTTGCGACCCTGCGACGGACCCGGCGCGCTGCATGGTCGCGCCCGCGGCAAGCTCGATCGTATCGTCACCAGCGCTGATCGACGACCCGAGACCGTGAGGTTCGCAGGAGCGGCGTCGTCGTGCCGGGAGTTTATTTCCGCAGTCTGAATGCCAGGAGCGCGTTGCCGGGCTTCTCGCCGAACATTGAGTAGCCCGAACCGACAAAGAGCATGTCGCCGGCAACCTGAATGCCGGGCGCGTCGATGGAGCCGCCCTGCGCGGGGATGCCATTGACGCTCTCGAACTCGACCGCGGTGTCGTACTCCCAGACCACCTCGCCTGTCCTGGCGACGAACGCGTAAGCGACACCAGACAGCGATCCGACGAAGGCCAGATCGTTCGCGGCGCTGGCGGCGGCCGAGAACGTGTAGGGACAATCGGGCCACGGCGCGCCCTGCGAGAATCCGCTGTCGCACTCCGGAACCGCGTCATAGGACCAAAGGACCTTGCCGGTGTCGATGTCGAGCGCGTAGACGCCGGGCTTGCGCACCACACCGGGGCCCGGGACCGGATCATTGATCGGCACGATGATCGTCCGTCCGTTGACCGCCATCCCCCAGTGAACGCCGCCGAGGGCCGAACCCGGGCTCACCCGCGTACGCCACTTAAGCTCGCCGTCGTCGGGATTCAGCGCGTGAACAACGCCTGACTTCTGACCTGCCAGCAGGATGTCTTCCCCGTTCGAGGTCCTCGCCAGTACCACAGACGCGCCGAAGTCGAGATCGGGGCCGCTTTCCTTCGGGCAGTTGGGGCCACCGAACAGGCAGGCGGCGTTGAAAGCATCGCCTGCCGTGCCCTGATAGACCCAACGAATATCGCCCGTTTCGATATCCATCGCGACGATTGCATCGGACATGTCAGAGGCCGGTGACGAGGAGTTCTGCCCGGTGCCGACGTAGAAGGATTTGCGCTTCCTATCCAGCGTCGGTGTCGTCCAGACGGACGCCCCCGAGGGACCCCACTGCTGTACGCCGATCGGGCTCTTGTAGGTAGGCGTGGCTGCCGCGGTCATGTGCGTGGTCCAGATGATCTTGCCGGTGTCTGCCCAGAGCGCCCGAACGGCGCCGTGGCTCTTGCAGCATTCATAGTTCGGATCGGCGCCAAAGCCCACGCCCATGGCCGAGATCGGCACGATCAGCCGATCGCCGTGCTGAACGATGCCACCGGTCAGAATCGAACCGCGGAATAGCGCGACATCCTGACTCCACAGCACCTCCCCGGTTACGGCGTCGACCGCGAACACGGCCTGACCGAAGGCAACCTGAGCGATCGAAATCGGATCAGACCCCCTGGCCGCACCACCGAACAGCAGAGCGGGACGCCCACGCACTTCGCCGAGCGTCAGCGAGGTTCGTATGACGTCAGCCAGGCGGCGGTGCCACTTGATGCAGCCGCTCGCCCGGTCGAGGGCGAACAGGTGCCCACTGACCGATGCGGCGAACACAGTGTCGGCTGAAACAACCACCTGCGATCGCACCTCGGCGGACTCGGGCAAGCCGAAAGCCCAGGCGAGCTCAAGGCCGTTCACGTTGCTCGCCTGCATGATGGAACGCGGTTGATACCGCGTGTTTCGCTCATCGAGGCCCCAGGCGCCAATGATCGGGTCGTCGAGGGCCTCGAGATCGATCGATCGATCGCTGCACGCGTACGCATCGGCCGACCATTTGTCCTCATTGTCGGGCGCGAGGAAAGCGATCAGGTCGACCCGGTCGGTTTCGCTCAAGCTGCTCGCTTGCATCTGCATCTTGCCGCGCTCAAGCGCAAAGGTGATCTGCGATCGGCCCATCGCGCCCATCGCCTCGAGCGACGGCCCTGCGTCCTTGCCCGAGCCGATGTGACAGCTCGCGCATTGCGCCTCATAGATGGCTTTGCCCCGACCCTCGTCGCTCTCCGCTGCAGCTGAGAGCGACGCGGCGGAGAATGACACCGCGGTAATCAGCAACGTACTCGCCAATCGCCATTTTCCCATCACGTCCTCCTGCTGTGTCTCGTCCGGCTGACTTCGTCCGCCAGCCTACAGTAAACACATCTGCGTGAATCGGATACGAGTATCCCAGGGAGGGCTTTTGGCCTTGTCGTGCATTAGTGATGCCAAATGGGTCAAACTGTGCGCAAGGAGGCTTCTATGAAATTACCACCAATGACGACAGACCTCGCAGAGGCGCGGGAACACCTCGATGAGTACGGCTGCGCGCGCATCGCAAACGCCCTCTCTGCGGCCGAGCTTGCCGAGGCCCGGCGTCGCATCGACGCGCAGGCGACCGGGGAGCGCGAGCGTTCTGTTGCCTCCCATGACGGCGACCCTGAAACGCCGGGCGCCGGACCCAACCAGTGGCTCTGGAACCTCGTCAACAAAGGGCAGATTTTTCGCGACATCGTCATGAAAGATACGACCCGTGATCTGATGGGGTATCTGCTTGGGGACGCCAGCTTGCTGTCGAGCTTTAATTGCCACGTTGCGGGAACCGGCGGGTCGCCGCAGGACTTGCACCGCGACGCGGGCATGTCACCCGATTCGACGCCCTATCCCATTGTCGCGAACATCATGTGGATGCTTGACGACTTTACCGATGCCAACGGTGCGACGCGGGTCGTGCCGGGCTCGCATCGATTCCCTACCGGGCCGAACGCAAAGGCACCCGACGCCAACTGGAGCCCCTCGAAGGGGTCGAGCGCCGCACACGAGACGACCGCAGCCGAAGGGCCGGCCGGCTCAGCCTTCGTCTTCGATGGTCGGTTGTGGCACGGCACTGGCACGAATCGTACGGACACGCCGCGCAGGGGGCTGCTGAGCTATCACTGCCGTGGCTGGGTGCGTCAGCAGGAGAACTTCACCCTGTCTCTCGCGCCGGAGGTGCACGCGAAGTGTTCGGACGACCTGCTGCGCGTGCTCGGGTTCAGCGTTTATGGCACGCTCGGTGACGTGCGCTCGGTCGAACCCAAGTCGGCCCCCATGGGCCTTGTGCAGCGGCCAACGGCCTATGTGACCGAACTTCACCCGGCGTGACGCCGGGCTAAAACCCAAGCTCGCGTTTCAACGCCTGGTCCATCCAGATGCGCGCATAGATGGGCCCCGGGCGTTGGGCACCGGCCCTGAGTTCACCGCCATAGTTCTTCACCCACGGCCACCATGCGGTGTAGATGTACTCCGTCGGCAGCCACAGGTACGGCGCGCGGTCCAGCATCTCGATGGTCATCGCCCGCACCATCTCCACCCGCTTGCCTTCGTCCCGCTCCAGTAGCATTTGTTTAATTGCCTCGTCCATGGCCGGATCAGAAAACTGGGACGGGTTCCAGGGGTGCCCGGTTATCAGACTCTTGCGGATGGACGTGGTGGGATTGGTGTGACCGCTTTGCATCAGGTAGCCCAGCTCATGATTGCGGGTAGTCATCACAGACAGAAACGCTGCGTACTCCATCGGCACGATTTCGACCGAAACGCCAATCTTTGACAGGTAATCCTCCAGCAGCGGCACCAGATCCATCTCGTTGGGGCTGCAGGTGCATACCTGAACCTTGAAGGAGAACCCGTCCGGGTAGCCGGCCTCGGCGAGCAGGCGCTTCGCCTTGTCCGGATTGTAGGCGAACAGTTCCTGCACCGAAGCTGGCATTTCCGACAGGGGCTGGTAGTAGGCGTCGAACCCGGGGTGCTGAGGGTAGGCCATAAGTTCCGCATGGCCGCCGTAGAAAAGATCGACGATCTCCTGCTGGTTCACCGCCAGATTAATCGCGCGCCGCACGCGGACGTCGTCGAAGGGTTTCTTGTCCATGCGCATGGCCATGAAGAGACCGCTGGTGGCGAGCCAGCGTGACCACTTCAGCTCCGGCGTGGTCTCCTTGAGGTGATCGACGGCAAGCCAGCGGATGGATTCCAGTATATCCAGCTTGCCAGTTCGCAGCGCCGTCAGAATGGTCGATTCGTCCTTGATCACCCGGTAGTGGATCTCGTCCAGGTAGGGCAGCCGGTGGTCGGCCCCGGCCAGACGCTCGGTGTCCCAGTAGTCGTCGTTGCGGGCGTACGTTTGAACGTTGCTATCGATGTAGCGGGTCAGATTGAAAGGGCCGGTGCCCATGACGTTACGCCAGTCCTTGGCGTCCACCTTGGCGGTCTCGCGTGGAATGATGGCGGAATGAAACCCGTAGCCGTAACGGTACTGCCACTCGGCGTTGTACTCGTTGAAGTGGAACACCACGGTGTGGGTGTCACGGGCTTCGACGAGGGCGATGTAGTCATAGTAGCCGGTGACCTTCTTCGGGCTACCCTCGATGTTGTAGTAGCTGTAGACGACGTCTTTAGCGTCCAGCTCACGGGTCTCCATGACCCCCGGCCGGGTCGGGAACATGACGTCCCGTCGCAATTGGATGACCAGCGTGTTGTCGTCCTCCCAATCCCAGGACTCAGCGAGTTCGCCGCGCATGGCGTCGGTCGGAATGTAGGCCTCGGCGCGGAACGGGAATCGGCCGCCGCGGCTGACACTCTTGGTCAGGTCTCCGGCGAATAGCTGCTCGCGCACCAGACCGGTGTCGTGGTTGGTTTTCCAGACCCAATCCGACATGTCCCAGGACAGCGCGGCGAGCGTGTAGTGCACGGTGCCGATGTCGAGTTTGCCGCCGTACCGGGGCGTCTCCTCGCTCGTGATGTTGTCGGCGTGCGCGGCGACGCTGAAGACGAGGGCGCTAACGAGACAAATGAGTCGAGATCGCTTCAAGTGGGCCCCGCTCCAGTGGTTTGCGTCCATTATTGGAATCCTTGGATGTGCAAGTTGAAGGCGGTGGACGGTGATACGCGGCCGAGCGTCGGCGCACGTACCCTGTCGGGTGCGCGCCAATTCAATTGATGTACCGGCCTGCCGTACGCGAGCGATTAAACCACAGTTGCTTCAAAACATGAGTCCGGATTAAGCGTGATGGATGTCGGCGGTCAGACCCTCCTGGCGAAAATCTGCTACCCAGCGTGCGCCCGACCGCTTAGTATTCTGAACGATCAGAGCAGCCTGGATGACACGCGGTGGAAGAGGTGACAGACGTCGAGGGCGGTGGACCGCTCGCGGGGATCCGGATCCTCGATCTCTCGGCGGTCGTGTCGGGACCCATGGCCACGATGGTCCTCGCAGACCAGGGTGCAGACGTCATCAAGGTCGAGCCACCGGGCTGGGGTGATGGCATTCGCTTCCTCGGCGCCAGCAACAACGGTGTTGGTGCCATGTTCAGCATGATCAACCGCAACAAGCGGTCGATCGGCGTCAATTGGAAACATCCTGAAGGGGTCGCCCTGCTACGCCAGCTCGCCCAGCGCTCTGACGCGCTGCTGCAGAACTACCGACCCGGCAAGCTCGACAGGGCGGGCCTCGGTTATGACGATCTGCATGCGTTGAATCCGAAGCTCGTTTACGCCTCGATCAATGGTGTAGGAGAGACCGGTCCGCACGCTGGGCAGAAAGTTTACGACTACGTGATCCAGGGCATCTCCGGTGCAACGGATACGCAGCGCTCCGGCGAGCGCGAGATGTTCCGCACGATCGTGTATGACAAGGTGACCGCGCTCACAGCCGCGCAAGGCATTACCGCCGCGCTGCTGGCACGCGAGCGCGGTGCTGGCGGACAACACGTGCGCCTGTCCATGCTGGACGCGGGTTTACAGTTCAACTGGCCGGATCTCATGTGGAACTACACGTTCGACGATCCGGGCGCGCAGCTGGCCGGCGATCTCGCCGACTCGTACGAGGTGAACGAGACCGCCGATGGCGCCATCGTCTCGCATGCCCTGCAGGGCGACACCTCGGCGTACAGCACCGAGGAAATGATCGAGTTTTTTGCCAAAAACGACATGCCTGTTGGGCGCGCGAACCGCCGCGCAGAAGTGGCCGACGACCCGCAGGTGCGCGCAACCGGCGGGCTCGTTACCTACGATCATCCGCGGGCGGGGCTGCTGCGCCAGCCCAGGCCTTCTGTCCGGTTCGAAGGTACGCCCGCAGGCATCCGCCGGCCATCGCCGGAGGTCGGCGAGCATACCGTCGAGGTGTTGTCGGAACTCGGATTGGACGCAGACGCGATGCGCGCCCTGGCGAGCCAAGGGATCATCGGCTGAGGCTGTCTGACCCTGCACGTCAGCCGCCAGCTCCCATCGCATCAATTGTGGCTCCCAACCGGCATCGCTCGCAGGTCGGCTATCGTCCCGGTAAGCTGGTCGCCATGTATTTCGACAAGCGACTATGGCGGTTCACGGCCGGCGTGCGTGGCCGCATCGCGGTGTCCGTCGTGGTGGGTCTTGCCGCCGCAGTTGTGGGTGTGGCGCGCCTCGCGCTGCTCGGATGGTTGATCGCCCAGGTGTTCCGCGGCGCCACGTTCAGCGAACTCATCCCCGGCGTTGCGCTGGTGGCTGGCGTGATCGCGCTCCGCGGTGTGCTCGAATACCTGCGCACCATGATCGCCCATGGCACGGCGGCGCGGGTGCAGATGCACATACGCCGCGCGCTGTATGACAAGGCCGTGGCGCTGGGGCCCGCGTGGTTCGGCCTCGGGCACACGGCCGACGTCATGGTTTCCGTGGTTGATGGCGTCGAGCAGCTTGAGACCTATTTCGGCCAGTTCCTGCCCCAGATTGTCATCGCGACACTGACCCCGGTTGCGGTGTTCATGGTCGTCGCCTGGCTCGACCTGCCGGTCGCGCTCGTGCTGCTAACGGCGGCGCTCGTCACCCTGGTGGCGCCCATGGCCTCACACCGCCTCGATCTGCAGGCCAGTCTCGCGAGATCCCGTGCGTTCCGCGCATTCGCAGCCGAATTCCTCGACGCCGTGCAGGGCCTCGCCACGCTGAAAGCGTTTGGTCAGGCGCGCAACCGGGCCGCCTCGCTGTCGCGGCGTGCACACGAACTCGCCGACGGTACGCGGCGCGTCAACGCCACCAATGCGCTTGGCCGCGGCCTCACCGACGCCGGTATCGCTATCGGCGCCGCGACGGCGCTCGGACTCGGCGCCTACCGCGTCGTCCAAGGCGACATGAGCATCGAAGCGCTCCTCATCGTCCTGATGATGGGCGTCGAGTTGTTCCGGCCGCTCCGGGATCTGCGGGCGCAATTACATACGGGCATGCTGGGACAGTCGGCCGCGCAGACTTTGCACCGCATGTTCGACGCGAACGCGCTTGTCACCAATGACGGCACGGCGCGCGGTCCGGTCCAGCCGAATATTCAATTCGACGACGTCACGTTCGCGTATCCGGCGACGGAAGAGGACGTGCACGATCATCTTCAGTTCGACATTGCGGCCGGCGAACGAGTCGGCATCGTTGGCGCCAGCGGATCCGGCAAGTCGAGCATCGTGCGACTGCTCCTCAGATTCTACGATCCGACCCAGGGCCGCATCTGTATCGACGGCATCGACATTGCCACGATGCCGCTCCAAACCCTGCATTCGGTATTCGCCGTCGTGAATCAGGACACGTACCTCTTCCACGGCACCGTCGAGGACAATCTGCGGCTCGGCAAAGACGACGCCACGCAAACCGAACTCGAGGCCGCCGCGCGGTCGGCCAACGCGCACGCGTTCATCAGCGAGTTGCCGCAGGGCTACCGGACGGTGGTGGGCGAGCGCGGCATCAAGCTCTCCGGCGGGCAGCGCCAGCGCATCGCCATCGCCCGGGCGCTCCTTCGCGACGCGCCGATTCTGGTGCTCGACGAGGCGTTGTCCGCGGTCGATGCCGAAAACGAAGCGGTGATCCAGGACGCGCTCGATCGCCTGATGGTGGGCCGCACCACCCTCGTCTTCGCGCATCGACTGTCGAGCATCATCGGCAGCGATCGCATTCTCGTCCTCGCAGGCGGCAGGATTGTTGAACAGGGAACGCATTCCGAACTGATAAGGGCCAGCGGTCACTATCATGCGCTCATGGGGCGGCAGGCGGCCGAGCAGAACGCGGGCGCCACACTCGTTCCCAGCACCGCCGCGTCCGACCTGCAGGCCGCCGATCGGCGCGATACCGGCATACACGCAGCGGCCGCGGAACCCACCAACGCCATTGTCCGCGCCCAGGGTCTGGGCTGGACAGGCGCAACACGCGAGTTGCTGAGGTTCGTGACGAGCGGGCGTATCAAGCTCGCGTTTACCTTCCTCTTTGGTATCACCCGCGTGGCGTCACTAATCGGCGTGGGTGTGTTGTCCGCACTGATCGTCGCCGCCGTCAAAGCCGGCAACCCGTACGGCGGCTTGCTCCTGGCGCTGGCCGTGGCGGCACCGCTCGCGGGCGTGCTGCACTGGCTCGAATCGTGGTTCGCACACGACTTCGCGTTCAAGCTGTTGGCCGAGATGCGTGAGCGTCTGTTCGACAAACTGGAGCAATTGGCGCCGGCCTATCTGCTGCACCGGCGCTCCGGCGACCTTGCGGCCATGGCGACCCAGGACGTCGAGACGGTCGAGTCCTTCTACGCGCACACGCTCGCCCCGGCGCTCGTTGCGATACTCGTGCCGGCGGCCGTTCTAACGACTTTATTGATGTTTGCCTGGAGTATGGCCGCGGCGCTCTTGCCGTTTCTTGCGATTGTCGTGGTCAGTCCGTTCCTGATGCGCCACCGGCTGGACAGCACCGGGTCGCGCGCCCGCGAGGCGCTGGGGGAACTGAACGCCTTTGCTGTGGATTCGATCCAGGGCCTCGCCGAGATTGTGGCCTTCGAACATGCGGAGCGCCGTGGTGACGCGTTTATGGACCTCATCGGTCGGGTGCGCACCCTGCGACTGGCCTTCTATCGCGACCTCACCGTGCAGGCGGTCGCGCTCGAAGTCGCAACGGGACTTGGCGGTCTCGCAATGATCGTAACCGGCGCCGCGCTCGTCACCGGCGGCGAGCTGGATGCCGGACTCCTGCCATTGCTCACGCTCCTTGCAATGGCCGCATTCATGCCAATCTCCGAGATCGCCCACATCGGTCGCCAACTCGCCGACACCCTCGGCGCGGTACGACGACTGTATGCCGTCGAAAACGAACCGGTCGCCGTTGCCGACGGACCGGGCGTGCCATCCGCCACAGTGCCGACAGCGGTTAAAGTGCCAACAGCGGCGGTGCATACCGCGATGGAGTCTTCAGCGATGGAGTCTTCAGCGACGGAGTCTTCAGCGACGGAGCCTTCAGCGATAAAAAGAACCGGAGCCGAACTGGTCCTCGAAAACGTCTCCTTCACCTATGACGGTCGGGAGACACCGGCGCTTAGCGATGTGTCGCTGACCATTCCCGCAGGCGCCACCGTGGCACTTGTGGGGCCGTCAGGTGCGGGCAAGACCACGCTTGCACACCTGCTGGTACGGTTCTGGGACCCGGCGACAGGCCGCATACTGATGGACGGCCACGATCTCGCAGATTACGAACTGGACGACCTCCGCCAACGTGTCGCACTCGTGGCCCAGGACACTTACCTCTTCAACCAGACGCTCGCGCAGAATATTCGCATTGCTAAGCCAGGCGCGGACGCAGCCGCGCTCGACGACGCCGCGTCGCGCGCGTCGCTTGCCGAGGTGATCGGCAACCTGCCGCTTGGCCTTGATACCTCGGCCGGCGAGCGCGGTCTGCGCCTGTCGGGTGGCCAACGCCAGCGTGTCGCCATCGCCCGGGCCTTTTTGAAAGACGCGCCCGTGCTGATTCTGGATGAGGCGACCAGCCACCTGGACGCGGTTAACGAGCGCGCCGTGCGCAGCGCCCTCGACGACCTGATGCACGAACGCACGACCGTGGTGATTGCGCATCGCCTGTCGACCGTCCGGGACGCTGATCTCATCGTCGTGATGCAGGACGGACGCATCGTCGAGCAGGGGCAGCACGATAACCTGGCAGCGAGTGGCGGACTCTACGCGCGGCTCGTGACGCGGCAGATGTCAGGTGTCAGCAGAGCAACGGGACCGCTTGCAGAAGAGACGGTCCTCGCGCCATCCTGACGCGGGCGCCCGATCACGAGCCCGGATGCTCGCCTGGGTTCACGAGTGAGCGACTGGGCGGTGATCCGCCACGCTGCCCAACAAGATGCGCCTTAGCCGACTCCTTACCCGAGAACCCCTTATCCGGGAACCCCTTAGTTGAACCGCTCGACCTGCCCTTCGTTTTCGCTCGACAGAGTTTGGACAGCGCTGGCGTGAAGCGGTACTCCCTGGCGAGATCCTTGCGATTCTCGCGGGCGCGGGCGCGCTGCCGTATATCGTGGGCGTCGTCACGTTATCACTGGCGACCAAGTTCGCAGCGGCCATTACGGGTGCCTGGGTGGCAAGTCGAACGTAGTGCGCTTAAATTGATCTTGCGTCCCTTTCTCTAACCCTTTTTTTCTCTACCCCTTTTCTCGCTGAAGGTTTCGGTGCAATGACCAGAACTATTGCTCATAGAGGCGGCACCGGTTTGCGGCCAGAGAACACGCTGGCCTCATTTCGCCACGGCATCGCGTTGGGAGCGCACGGCATAGAACTGGACGTGCACCTGACCTCCGACAACGTTGTAGTGGTGCATCACGATGCAACACTTAACCCTGCGACAACACGCAGAGGCGGCGCGTTTATTTCCGAACGCGTACCCATTGCGGCCATGACCCACAACGACCTGGCAACACTCGATGTTGGCAGGCGCAACCATAATCACCCCTATTCAAAAAGGCATCCGGACCAATTGCCTGTCGATGGGGAAGGCATCCCGACCCTGGATGAAGTACTGGATGTGTTGCCCGATGACAGATGGCTACTCGCCGAAATCAAGAGTTCCGTCACCGATAAAATCCCGTTCGCTGAAGTAGAGCAACTGGTTACTGCAACGCTTGACGTCCTCAAAGCCCGAAATCGCCTCGGCAATAGCATCATCATGGCTTTTGACTGGCGGGCGCTGACCATCGCCCGCCAGTCAGCGCCAGACTGTCATTGTTCTTACACCACTGTCCCCCGCAACTGGATTGACGGCAACTTGCCGCAAGAACACAGGGGACTACCCGAATCATTGCTGCAACGAATGCAGGAACTCTCTGTCGATCCAACCGTGGACTGGGTTGGCGGCGTGCAGCGTAGTGGCCCTTCAGCGCCCGAGCAGATTGCGAGACTAGGTGGCAAATTCTGGACGCCCTACTTTCGGGACGTCACCAATGAAACGGTTGCGCAAGCGCAACAACTTGGGCTGAGCATCATCCCCTGGACCGTTGACGACACCGTCGAAATGGCCAGGCTAAAAGAACTCGGCGTGTGGGGGATCATCACGGATCGTCCGGACAGATTACGATCCTGACGTATGGCGGGGGTCGGACCTATACGCAAGGACAGGAAACGTTACCCGAGCGGAGAGAGCATGAACACGTCTACCACGTACAAACCAACGCATACCAGCACGACAACCCACACGTTGGCGGCGCCACGAGCCGCCACAAGCGTCAGTTCGAGCGCCCGGTTGGCAGAGTACGTGTCGCGAGGTTTTATCCTGCTGACACCGGAGGACCTGGGTGTGGACGCGAGCATTCACCCGCAAATCCACAGGCAAACATCGAGAGCGCTGAATTCCCATGCGCGACAGCGCGTAAAAAGACGAGACGCTGCGACACCGGGTGACGCGCAAAGGGCTCCGGCAGAACAGGTCGGCAGGGGTCTGCCCCCGACCCCGGCTGGAGTGGGAACCGCCGCTCCGACCCCGGCGACTGAGGAGGAATCGGTAAAGGAAAAGATGATCTTCCATCCCAACCTTGCTGCACAAGTGCCGGCGCTGTCCGAGATCTTTGCCTCATCAGGGTTCACGGAAGCGGTGGAAGGCATCCTTGGCCCGGGTTGGGCGATCGTGCCTTTTGCCAGCAGCGTTATCCCGGCCGGCTCCCATGATCAGCACTGGCACAAGGACGACATGCTGCCGTGGAACGCACGAAAACCGGGCCTTCGTCACCATCACCTCGAAACCATTGACATGTTCTACTACCCCCAGACAGTCACAGAGACAATGGCCCCGACGGCGCTCGTACCCCACTCGCAATACTGGACCTTTGACCACGACGAGAATAACGACAACATCTGCATCGAAATGCTGGACTACAACTTCGTACGAGAGCGAATGGGCGAACATCCCGACCTCGCAGAGAGGGATCGCCGCTTCGACAGTGCCGTCGCAGGCACCCAGTGGCCTCTTGTCCGCCAGGTAAAGCTGTGTGTGCGCGCAGGCTCCGTGGTGCTGATGAACCAGAACTGCTTCCACCGCGGACAGCGGCGCAGTGACGACCCATCACGCTGGGCTGAGAACCCTCGCTACCTGTGGCGGTTTTGGCTATATCGGACGGCTGAGCCGCCGCTGGCGCAAGCGAGCGATCTGTCTCTGTCTAAGAATGAGAACGAGAATGAGAATGCCTGTATGCGGCTGTTGCCGACTGTGGACCCGCTTACCGGCATACCTCTGCACTCGCCGGAAGCGGCGCCGGTGTGGGAGTCGGTTTTCGCGTGGGCGACTGGCGCGGCCCCGCCAGGCGTCGCGACTCCGCAGCCCACCGGGGAGTTGGAGACGCGGCTTCATCTCCTAGGAGACGAGGCTGAGCCGCTACGCGTAGCCGCCGCGTACCACCTTGCAACGACGGCGCAGGGAGTTGACGTGCTGCGGCGGGCCTTCGTGGACGACCGTGAAAGTGTCCGCCGGGCGGCTACCCACGGTATCGTCGCCGCAGGCGCCGAGACGGCGTGCGAGGTCGCGCTGGACGTGGTCCGCTCGCCTTCAACACATAAATGGGCGAGGAAGAATGCCGCGTGGGCCCTTGGCGAGGCAGCACCCGCGCAGCCTCTCGTCGTGGACGCGCTCGGGGAACTGCTCAAGCGCGAACATTCGGTCCACGTTCGCGCCACCTGCGCCGCGTCGCTCGGTCTCGTCGGACGGCGCGCGCTACGCGACGGCAGGCCCGAGGTGGCGGCCGGGGTCGTTTCTGCGCTGGTCGAATGCCTTGATCGCGAAGAGAACCGCCCGTGCCAGGCCATCGCTCAGAATCGGGAAATCTACGACATTCGGCCGACGGATGAGTCAGACATGTGTGAAGGCAGTGCTGAACCGCCCCGCGAGCTTTCGCAAGCAGTGCTCCGGCCTGATGGCAAACCGCGCTTCGCCCAGGTGCGTTCGGCGGTTCGCGAAAATGCGCTGTGGGCGGCCGTGACGCTGGCAACGCACCGAGGATCGGGCAGCAGGCGGCTGTCCAACGCATCGATAGAGGCGTTGCGTCGTGCAATGTTGCGTGTGATCAAAATCGACAACAATATTGTGTGCTTCGGTTTCGCCCTGGACGCGTTGTGCCGGCTCGCGGCCACGCAAGGAGGCGAAGCGATTATTGAAGCGCAGCGGTTGGTGTCCGCAGAGCCGGTCGTGTGCGTGGCGAGCCTTTGGCAGACGCAGCGGCTTACCGGGGGGCGGGTGATCTGAGTGCCGGTCGAGCGTCAATGGATCCCGAACTCGTCAGTCAGTTGTTATGACGTCTGTCGCCACCTGCTCGATGCCCCGATTGCCTCGCATCTGCTGGTACACTCGGGGCAATCGGCCTTCAGTCATTGGCCATCAGCCAAGGATCGAAGCATGAACTACCTCAGCGTCGAGGACGCGCGGGACCTGCCCGGCTTGCGCCTGGCCCTGACCGCAGGTGTGCCCGGACCGTGGTCCGAGGCCGCAAAGGCCGTATTTCGCCATCACGGTGTCGAGTACGTGCCCGTGCGGCAGCAGGGTGCTGGAGAAAACCCGGAACTGATCGCCTGGACCGGGCACCGCAACGCACCGGTCGCAGTCTATGGAGACGAACCGCCGCGGGTCCGCTGGCAGGAGATCCTCGATCTTGCAGAGCGACTCGGTGCCGGGCCTGCCTTGTTGCCCGGCGACCGAGAGGCGCGTATCCGGACGATCGGGATCTGCAGCGAGATTGCCGGCGAAGGCGGATTTGCGTGGAACTGCCGGCTGCTGATGTTCGACCAGATGGTCGGGGCCGTCGGGGTAGAACGGGCGCGCCGCAACCCGATGCTGAAGGACTACCAGTACGATCCGGGACAGGCGGAGCGGACGACGCAGAAGGTCCGCGACTTCATTGCGTTCCTGGCCGGTTGCCTCGGCACGGGCGGAGACTACATCATCGGTGATCAGTTCACTGCGGCCGACCTGTACTGGGCCTACTTCTCGAATCTATTGTCACCGATGCCCCACGAGGTTAACCCGATGCCCGACGCCCTGCGGCAGAGTTATCACCTGCCGGCAAAGGCCATCGGCGACTTCGACCCGATCGTGATCGGGCTCCGGGACGCGATCTTCGAACGCCATCTCGAATTACCACTGACGTTTTGAGTGAGCCGTTTTTGAGTGAGCGGGACGAGATCTCCATATACTGATTATTGATCGCTCCTCCACCGCACGATTGAGGGAGTCATGCTGAACAAGATTTGCCTCGGACTGTTCGTTTCCTTCGGGCTGACCTGCGCCGTACATGCAGACTGGCGCGGCGACCTGACACCCATTGCCCGGAGCGACTGGCAACCCGAACACGCCCGCCATCTCCTCGACCGTGCCGGCTTCGGCGGCTCAGCCGCGGATGTCCGCGCGGTGCTCGACAGAGGGCCTGCGGATGCCGTACGGCGGTTCGTGTACTTCGAGGGCATCGAACAACAGGTACTACCACCGTTCGAACACTCGGGCGTATTCGACGAAGGCCTCGATCCGTTTCCGCCAAGCCGCCCAGCGACTACGAAGCTTGCAAAGGTCAACGGGGAGGCCCTCGGCGTGGCGGTCAAGCCCGCGGGCAACCGACCCGTGCAGCCGGTCGTCAACAAATTTTTCTACTGGCTACGCGCGAGCAGGCTGGAGACCGACCGGGTTGCCTACTGGTGGGCCAACCGCATGCTCACCACGCCACGCCCGCTGCAGGAAAAGATGGCCCTCTTCTGGCACGGCCACTTCGCTACTAACGAAGACAAGGTGCGCGATTACCGCAAAGGTCTGAAACAGCTGGAACTGTTCCAGAGCGAAGGTCTCGGCAACTTTCGTACACTCATGATCGCAGTCGCACAGGACCCCGCGATGCTTGCGTTCCTGGACGCCGGCGTCAACATCAAGGGATCACCTAACGAGAATTTCGCCCGCGAGATCATGGAGCTTTTTACCATGGGCGTGGGCAACTACAACGAAGAGGACATTCGCGAAGCGGCCCGTGCTTTCACGGGATGGAACTATACCGGGCTGGAGTTTCGGGTGGCCCCTGAACTGCATGACGATGGTGAGAAAAGGTTCCTGGGCAGAACCGGCAACTTCGACGGCGAGGACATCATCAACATCATCCTCGAACAGGACGCGACCGCGGCTTACATCGCCGGCAAGCTTTATTGCTATTTCGTCCGCGAAGATCTGACGCCTGCGCTGCAGGCGAGGCTAGGTGCTTTCCTGAAGGGAAACGACTACAACCTGGCGGTCTACCTCGGGATGCTTCTTCGCTCGAAGGACTTCTATGCCCCGGAGTCCATCGGCACGCGCATCAAGGGTCCGGTCGAGTTGGTCGTCTCCACGTATCTCAAGACCGGGCTTGCGCGGATTCCGGGCGTTCCGGACTTCAACACCGTCACGGGTTCACTTGGCCAACGGCTCATGCATCCGCCCACGGTCGCGGGTTGGTCCCAGGGCCGGAGCTGGATCACCCCCAGTCTGCTGTTCGAGCGCGGTAATTTTGTCCTCGACATGGTGTTTCCGGACATTGCGTTCGTGCCGCCCGACCGGTATCCGGGCTACGGCGGCCAGATCGTCACCGTTCACAAACGACTGCGTCAGGGTATGGACATCACCGCGGCCACCAAACCGGCCGGTATGGACGGCGGGGCGGACATGATGGCGGCGTCCAACCTGCTCGCCGATCGCGACGAGGCGTTCAACACGCGTTACGGCAGCTATCGCGGCTGGCAGATGGCCATCGAACGCGTCAAGCCGATATCGAGGCACACCGCACGCCTGAAACTGACCGAGCAGGTACGCCAGGCGGAACTCCGGACGCCCCGCGAAGTCGTCGAGTATTTTGTCGACCGCTACTTCTCGGTGGCGATTGACGAAGAAACGCTGGCGATGCTGGCGGCCTTCTTCGAGGCGGAGCTTGGCACGAATGACATCGAGTCCGCGGCTTCCTATATGGAGGAGCCCTTGCGGGTGTTGCTGCACGTGATCCTGAGCCGCCCGGAGTACCAGCTCGGCTAAAGCGGACAGGATCGAGGTCAGCCGCCTTGTGTGGCGGGCCCGGATGAGGTCAAAAGGAAGGCAGAGATGAAAACAGAAAAGAAAATGAGTCGACGTCGATTCCTGGAAGCGAACCTGGCAGCGGCGGGTGGCGCCGTGCTCATGCCTTTATTGCCGCGCCTGACCCAGGCGAGGGATGCTAACGACCGCATTCTCGTCGTTGTCGAACTGTCCGGTGGCAACGATGGCCTGAACACGGTCGTGCCTTATACCAACGACGCGTACTACCGGCATCGGCCGGGTATCGCCATTCAGCCGTCCGACGTGCTGAAGCTGGATGACGACTTTGGCCTCAACCCCGGCATGTTAGGGTTTGAACGACTCTGGAAATCCGGAGACCTCGCCATCGTGCACGGCTGCGGTTACGCGAACCCCTCGTTTTCGCACTTCACGTCGATGGCGTACTGGCACATGGCAACGCCCAACAGTGGTGACGAGTTTGGCTGGCTAGGGCGACTTGCCGACGCGATGGCGCCGGCCACAGCGGACAATATGCTGATCAACATCGGCTCCACGCAGTCGTTAGCCGTCAAGAGCCGAACCCACACGCCGATCGTGTTCGATGATCCGCAGAGATTTCAACGTAACGGTTTCGTGCAGGCGCAGCGGGTGCTCGACAGTGTGGCGGGGAGGCCCCAACAAAACCCTGGTGGCTTGCTCAACCCCACCCGCCGCTTTCTAAACAATGTTGCGCGAAGCGCCCGCAGCACGTCGGCTCTCGTCCGGCGCGCCTGGGCGGACTACGATACGCCCGTCGACTACGGCATTGCCCCCCTGGACCTGCCCAAGGTCGCCGCCTGCATCGCCTCCGGTCTGCCCACCCCGATATACCACGTTTCCGTTCGCAACAACGCCTTCGACACGCACGTCCAACAACCCGCGTTACACAGGCGATTGCTGAGTTATGCCTGCGACGGCATCCACGGATTCATCCGCGACATCGAGCGTCTGGGTTTCGGCGACAGGGTCACCGTGATGGTCTACTCCGAGTTCGGCCGGCGGGTGCCAGAGAACGCGAACCTGGGTACGGATCATGGCAGCGCCAACGTGATGTTCCTGGCAGGCAAAGGCGTCAAAGGTGGGCACTATGGCGAACCGCCAAGCCTCACCGAACTCACCGAAGGCGACAATCTCATTCATACGCTGGATTTTCGCAGCGTGTACGCGACGGCGATCGAAGGTTGGCTGCGGCAAAAGGTGGGCGATGAAGTATTGAAGGGTTCGTTCGCAACGTTGCCCGTGTTCGCCTGACAGTAGAATTGGGTGGCGCCCGGCTCCCAGTACGAACCCAGGGCCGCATCGTCGACCGCTGCCCCATCCATCTCCCGGATGCTCGCCCATGTTGAAAGACCGCTACGGATTGCCGCTCTCCACCACTTCCAGCGACGCTCGCGACGCCTACGTTGCCGCGGTGGACTCCATGCTGTGCGCGGACCCGCGTGCGGATACGCAGCTTGCAGAGACACTGCGCGCTGACCCCGACTTCGCACTGGCACACGCGGCAATCGCCCGACAGCACCAGCTCCATGGGCACGCGGCCGAGGCGCAACAGGCCATCGAACGGGCCACCATGCTGGTCCCCGGCGCGACGCAACGCGAACGTCAGCATGTCGACATCTGCGGTCTGCTGATCGACGGGAGCAGTCAACAGGCGCTCGGCCGGATCATCGACCACGTCGAAACCTATCCGCTCGACGCCCTGGCCCTGTCGCCGGCGGCAGGCGTGTTCGGCCTGATCGGTTTCAGCGGCCGGCCCGGGCGGGAGCAGGAACAGCTTGCATTGCTCCAACCCTTGCGCGCCGCGTACGGGGACGACTGGTGGTTCGCGACCGTTTACGCCTTTGCGCTGATCGAAGTGGGTGAGCACGAACACGGCCGCGAACTCGTCGAACGAGCGCTCGAGCAGCGCCAGGGCAACGCTCACGGGGTGCACGTATTCACGCACGCGCTGTACGAAGGCGGGGACGACCGCACCGCCGCGGACTATCTCACTGACTGGCTGCCCGGCTACCCCGACGCTGGCCCGCTAACGTGTCACCTATGGTGGCACCGCTGCCTGTTGCACCTCGCGCTGGGAGACACCGATGCCGTGTGGTCCAGCTACGACGCGCACTGCGCGCCGGTGGCCTCGCAAAGCCCGCCGATCAACGTGCTGACGGACGGGGTATCGCTGCTGTGGCGGGCCCGGCTTGCCGGGCTGGACGGGGACCGCGCACGTTGGCAGGCGCTGCTCGATTACCAGCGCCGATGTTTCCCGCAGCCCGGCGTCTTTGTCGATGCTCACTGCACGCTCTCCGCGGTGGCCCTGGGCGACTGGCAAGCGTTCGAGGCCGATCTCGCCCTGCTCGAGTCCCGGGCCGTGGCCGGTAAGCTACCTGCCGGCAACGTCGCGGCCTCACTGGCCCGCGCGTACCGCGACTTCGCGTGTGAACGATGGGCGAGAGTTGTGCAAACGCTGCAGCCCATCGCTGACGAGGTGGTGCGCATCGGTGGTAGCCGAGCGCAACGCGACCTGGTGACCAACACGTTGATTGCCGCCTATTTCAGGGACGGTCGGCCGCAGGACGCACGCCGCCTCATGGCCGGCCACGACGGCCGGCAACGGTCTGTTCCGGTTTCGAACAGTCGCGGGAATGGCCAACCGGAAGCCTGAAGTCACCGCGGATGAGCCGTGGTCCTCAGTGGTCGGTCGCCCGAATATGTGCCCGACTCAACGTTTCCCGCGCCGCTTGAAGCCGGAGCCTACGCCACCGCCGCATCGCCGCGCTGATCAGGAACGGCCCGTTACAACGCCCGATGGCCAGCGCATAATGTCCGGGCGATTCACAGCGCCGAGTCCTTTGGGGGGCACGGATCCACTCGGGATACCTGGGGGATACTTTAGGAGAA
>Ga0114999_10001602_pt1 | contig 31236 bp, 28 predicted proteins | sample ArcticOcean_MG_C_3_FD_89820 | JGI IMG/M metagenome (GOLD analysis project Ga0114999, IMG submission 89820) | Marine microbial communities from western Arctic Ocean - ArcticOcean_MG_CB8_126 | ecosystem: Environmental > Aquatic > Marine > Oceanic | place: Arctic Ocean: Canada Basin | collected...
GACTGCCGGATGCCGTTCCAATGTTGTGCAATCCGGGCGATGTCGGTATTTGCAACCGTCAGGCCGCGCACGGGTCGTTTGCCAACACCAGCCCGGACCTGCGCGTGACGATCAATTTCGGTTTTCACCCGCGAGCATCGGTGGTCGGGTCACGCGGCAATGGCATCCACGCGAAGGGTAGCGAAAAGATCATCTACGACGAGGCGCGCGTACAGGAACGCTCGGCGATGATCGGCTACGCGATCGATGCCCGTCAGCAGCGTTTTCCAGACGAAACGCCGTTCATCTATCAGCCCCACGCTGAACAAAACGCGTCCTATGAATGGAGTCCGGACGCAAAGGCCGCGATCAAGGACTACAACCGCCTTGACCTCGGCATTTGACTCAAGACAGCCGACCCGTCGCTCAACTGTTGACCGGGGTGGACTCAAGGGATGCGGTCCGCATGCGGGCCCCTACGCGGTGAACGTTGACCGAACTGGACATGCCTGCGGACAGTCAATAGTGACAATGTTATGACCAGCGACCCGCACTCGGCCGCCATCCCTGTCCCGGGGACCGCCGGCGGACACAACAAGCGCATGCTCATCGATGAGGGCTATTGCGTCATCAGGCAGGTGGTCCCGATCACGCTGATTGAGCGATTGACCTGGGTCACGACGGGACTCGCGCAGGAGCAGGAAGCGACAAATCCTGGCAGGTTCCAGTCCCAGGGCAGCATGATCGGCGCGATGGCGCATCCATTGCTCGCCGAATTGATCTCGCTGCCGTCTGCAGCCGAATCTGTCGCCGCTCTCGGCTATCCGTCGCCGACATTCACCGATGGCTATATCATTTCGAAACCACCGGGATGCCCACGGCTCTTCTGGCACTACGACTGGTTCTCCTGGTGCGATCCCAGCGCCTGGGAGCCAGAGCCGCAGCAGCTTTTTCTGATGTATTACCTGACCGACACATCGGTCACGAACGGCTGTCTGCGCGTCATCCCGGGCTCACATCTCAGCCACAACCCACTTCATGAGCAGTTGGCGTCACCCCACTCGCGTCAGTTAGCCGAAGTTGCCGATGAGCGAGGCGAAGCTTTCTCTGACCGACCTGACGAGGTAGACGTGCCGGTTCGCGCGGGCGATCTTGTGATCGGCGACGCCAGATTGCTACATGCTGCGCATGCAAACGAGAGCGCTGAGCGGCGTACCGTCATAACACTTTGGCTTCAACCAGACTTCGAGGTGTTGCCGGAGCGGATCAAGGCACAGGTGGTGCGCAAAACCCACCCGGTCCCTGCCTGGTGGCCATCACGGGCGCGCACTCGCGTCGAGGCGCTGCACCCTGCCTGGAACGGCACCGCCGAGCCGTATGAGCGCACCCTTTACATCCGCCGACCGGAGCGCGTTAGCTCAGACGAAACGTAACCGGACCAGCGCAACCCGTTCCATATCATCTGGTAGAGTGCGGCGCACATTCATTATGCGGGAGCCATTGTGCGGGAGCCATTATGCGGGAGCGAGCGGTGAGTGACGCCAAACAACCTTATCAACACAATGGGTACCTGACCCACACGCCGAAAATCGATCCTTCTGCGTTTGTCGCGGGTAGCGCTAACCTGATTGGTGGTGTGACGCTCGGGGCGCGATCCAGCGTCTGGTTCCAGGCTGTTCTGCGAGCAGATGACGAGCCCATCACCGTTGGCGAGGGCACCAACATCCAGGATGGATGCATCATCCACATCGATCCCGGCGAGCCCACTATCTTCGGCGATTACGTAACCGTTGGGCATCGGGCGATGGTTCATGGCGCACAGATTGAAAACAACGTCATGATCGCGATTGGCGCGATCGTTCTGACGGGTGCCCGTATTGGCACGAATTCAATTATTGGGTCCGGTGCGCTGGTGACCGAAGGCAAGATCATACCCCCCAACTCGCTGGTGGTCGGCGTGCCAGGTCGGGTCATCCGAACGCTGTCGGACGAGCAGGCGTCGCGCATTCGTGGCACTGCGCAGACCTACATTCGACGTGCAGAAGCTTACATGGCGGCCGGCGTGAGTTAGCGTTCCTGTCCCAAACGCAGTCCAGCATAGGTCTTCGGCACCACGCAATTTTTGTCTTACTCCCGAAGGTTACCGCCGAAGGCGATCCGCCCGCGCGCTGCCGGTTCAAGCAGGATGTGAACCGGGTCGCGGGCGCGTTGCGTCGTGTTCGCGATGGCGTCGGTCAGTGCAGCGGTCACTTGCGCGCGCTGCGCATCCCCGACCGCAGGCGGATCAGCCATCAACAGGCTGACAAAAACCGGCGCGATGGCGTCGGCGTCGGCGACGCCGGCGTTTTCGCCATCCTGCTGGCGCGGCAAGTAATGCAGTTTGACCCAGGTACTGCCGGGATCTGATCCCGGTGCCGTACCCGCAGCATCAGCGAGTCTCAAAGCCGGGTCATCGCGCGGCACCTCACCGACGGACAACACCAGTTCGACATCAAGAATCGGCAAACTTTAAACTCCCGACCTGGCCCACCCCCTACCCCGGGGACTTGAGCAGGGCCATTGACGGGGCCGTTCAGACCCTGGTCATTCGACCCGAATGACCGCCTTTATAATCATCATTGGCTCGAGCGGTTTACCGGAACTGCTGCCGCGCGCTTCGAGGGCCGCCAGGGTCTCGGCACCATCGATCATCTCGCCAAGTATCGTGTGCTTGCTATCCAAAAACGGTGTCGGCTTGAAGGTGATGAAGAACTGGCTACCATCGGTATTGGGACCGGAATTCGCCATACTCAGCAGTCCGGGCCGATCGTGCGACACACCTGGCGCAAACTCGCTGCCGTATTTGTAACCTGGGCCGCCCATGCCGGTGCCCGTTGGGTCGCCGCCCTGGGCCATGAAACCGGGGATGACCCGATGAAAGACGATGTCATCGTAGAAGCCAAGTTCAGTCAGGTAGATGGTGCTGGACGCGTGCTGCGGCGCGGTGTCATGGAAGAGACGAAACGTCATCTCACCCAGATTGGTCGAGATGTCCCAGAAGTAGGTCTTGCCCGGCTCAAAGGCCATAAGCGACGGTTCACTCAGCATCTGTTTCCACGCCGGGTCCGTCTTGTCGATGGCATCAGCACCCGGGGGCTCGACCGATTCCGGTGCGGGGATGGGCGACTCCTGCGAACAACCAGCCAACAGAAGTGCGCACAACACCGCACACCTCGCTGCACACAACTTTTTACACAACTCTTCACACAACAGAGGGGCACCAGGGCCAGCAAACGATCTGAACATCAACGCTTCTCTCCTTTTATTCATCCTCACTTTTCCTTCACGATCTTCTCGCATTCGCCGCCTGCCCGTCGCAGGCAATTCGCCGAACAATTCTCACATGATGGCGCACACGACCGGGTGTGGCCACGGTTTCCGTCTGGACCAGGAACCCGGTACATCTGTGTGGTATAGCCCAGCGCAAGCCGGCAGCAAGAACACCGCGCGAGTCCTTTTGCGTCAGCAAGGTCCGCTGCGCCACCTTTCCATGCCGAAAGCCCGTGCAAGCAGTGCGTCGAAAGAGGGCGTGTCGAAAGAGAGTGTCGAAAGAGAGTGTGTCGAAAGAGAGCGCGACTCATTGGAAGCGCCGACACGCCTACGGCGTCCGGCACCTATTCTGTCAGCGTCGGCCTCCTATCCAGCCCGTGCCGGTCAACCCTGCCCATGTGTGGCGTCCATCGCTGGCATCCATCTGTAGCGTGTCGCCGTGCAGAATGAGAGTGGCCGCGACGTCCTTGTCCACGGCCATAGTGCCGCGGGGTCCGCTGCACTATCGAGACCGATTATCTGCCAGCGCGACAGGCACGTCTGCGGTCAAACACTGAAGGTGCCGTGCGTCATTGACCACCGCTTTTGTGCGTCAACGTCTTCGGAGCGAACCGAGCCAGTCGCATGAGGGGCTGCCACCCGCTCACCGACTGGCCTTCAGTCGAGACGCTTGTTTAAGCGCAGCGTGGCAATCCTCATCCCAGCGACAAGAACAACCCCAACGGCCTCTCGGGCGTGAGCATCGTGAGGCTGACATCTTTGAGCACAATGCCGCGAACGATCCGCAAAAAATGCGTTAACGGGAATACCTCTGCAAACCACTGCGCATGACGCGGCATGCCTTCAAACGGGCGCATGCAGCCTGTCGACCTGGCCCGCATCAGCATCACCCTCAACCGCAACGACCTCCCCCATGCCTTCCCACTCATGCCACATGTTGCACATGGCGTGCCTGGAACGCTCCCATGGATCATTGCCTTCCTCAAAATCGAGCCACTCGCCCATCTGCCCGCGGTCCGGGTGATCCGAGACACCGTTAACCATGACCTTGGGTTGGCGGCTTTTGTTGCGGATGCGGAAGATGATGGTCTTTCTCGACTCCGTGCCGTGCTGATTACGGGTTCCGGAATGCGGAATCTGGTAGACCGTTATGCAGGCATCCCCCGGTTCCATCAGTACCTGCGTCGGTCGCGGCCAGCGCCGACCGTCCGGCGTTGTCTCTGACGCCTCATCGATGAACTCATCCTGCACGGCTTGTGGCAGATAAACGAGGCCGCAGCGATTAGGCACCGAGTGATCGAGCCGCGGCCAGCCGGGCCCTTCCACGCCGACGTGGTTATTAGTATCACGCTGGTACTGGAAGAACTTCTCCACCGAGTGATGCGCACCTTTGAGCAGTGCCGTTTGCCCACAACCCTCGCGCATCTGTTCATTCAGGCAAACGAATACAAACGCTGTGAAACTGCCGAGGCCGAGCGTCATCGCCGGGTCCTCAAACATTGGCACCATGTTGTGACCCATCACGTCCGGACTGCGGCCCAGATTTCCCTTCGGACCACTCGCAATGTAGCGATCATAGACTTCCCTGTCGCTGCCTTCCTGGACTGTCTGCGGGATCGCTATCGTCATGCTGCCATCAACATGGGGCTCTGCCGCAAAGTACGGTTGGTCCCGCTCGCGGTACCCCAGTTGGTTGAAGTGATCACCGGAAGCTGTGACCTTCTTCACACCGACCTGACACGTGACAGGCGGGTCGAAGTAGCCCATAGCCTCGTGCAGGATTGGTGTGATTGCGGACGCATTGACGAGGTCCGTCATCTCCGGGGTGCCGCCCAGGTTCTCGCCTTTCTTCGCAGCCTTGATGCGAGCCAGCGCCGCATCCACAAGCGCCGATGGCACCGCGTTCCTGACGATGATGTAGCCATCCCGATAGAGGGACTGCTTCTCTTCGTCGCTGAGAGTTCGATCGATGTTAGTCATGATTCGCTGCCTTGACTGCTACGCCTTATGCTCAGGCCCTCAGCACGTCTGTTCCATTTCGCCGACCGTTTCATCAGCTATTTAGTCGTCCATTTCGCCGCCTATTTCATCGACGTTTTTCTTCGACTTTTTCTTCGAGCACGTCCCGCATCCCTTCCCACTCGTCCCACATGTTGCAAAGCGCGTGTACTGACCGCTCCCAGGGATTGTTGCCTGGCTCGAATTCCAGCCACTCACCCGCCTGACCCCGGTCCGGGTGGTCAGACACGCCATTGACGATCTTGTCTGGTTGTCGCGACTTGTTGCGGATGCGAAAGATGATGTTCTTCCTGGACTCCGTGCCCAACTCGTTGCGCGTGCCCGAATGCGGCATGTTAAAGAGCGTGATGCAGGCGTCCCCCGCTTCCATCAACGCCTGGGTCGGCCGCGGCCAGCGTCTGCCGTCTGGCGTCGTCTCACTGCTTTCGTCGATGAATTGCTCCCTCACGGACTCGGGCAGGTACACGAGCCCACAGCGATTGGGTGCGTCATGGTTGAGGCGGGGCCAACCGGGGCCCTCCGGCCCGACGTGACCGTTCGTGTCCCGCTGCCAGCGGAAGAACTTCTCTGTTGCGTGGTGGGCGCCTTTCAGGAGGGCCGTCTGCCCGCAACCCTCGCGCGTCTGATCGTTCAGACAAACGAAAACGAAGGTCGTAAAGCTGCCCATCCCCAACGTCATTTCTGGGTCCTCAAAGAGCGGCACAGAATTGTGCCCCATCACATCAGCACTGCGGCCAAGATCGCCCTTGGGGCCAGAGGCGACGTAGCGGTAATAAATCTCGTCGTCAGTTCCTTCCTGGACTTCCTGCGGCGCAGCGATAGTGCACAGCCCATCCATGTGCGACTCCGCACCAAAATAGGGTTGGTCCGCTTCGTGGTAGCCAAGGTTGTTAAAATGATCGCCCGGCGCTCGCGGCTTATTAACACCGACCTGACAAATGCTGGGCGGGTCAAACTGCCCCATTGCCTCGTGCAAAATCGATGTCACGTCCGACGCGTTCACGAGATCAGTCATCGCCTGCGACGTGCCAATAAACTCACCCTTGTTCGCGCGCTTGATCCGGTCGAGCGCCGCATCAACCAACTCGCGCGCAACCGCGTTCTTAACGATAATGTAGCCGTCCCGGTAGAGTGCTTGTTTTTCTTCGAGGGTAAGATGTCGCTCTGCCATGCACGATGCTCCTTGGGGTCTGCTCGCCTCTTGCGTGCGAGGGCTCTTGTGAAAGCCTCTTGTAAAGGGCTCTTGTGAAAGGCTCTTGTGAAAGAGTTGGTTACCGCGTTGAAGCTGAACCAGAGTCGGCTGCAGCCTTGTGCTTAAAGACTGTAGCCGCGTGCCGCCGCGTCCGCAACCGGCGCTGATGGACTCACGTGCCTGTACTGAATAATCCTTCGAGAACGCGAAAGTGACCGACCGCATCCCCCTCCGACAACTGCAGGCCAGCGACCCGGACCTCCCCGCCGGGAGCCTTGCCGACTGGTTAGCATCCAAGACGAGCGCCGGATCGCGGCCCGCCGTCTCCAACGTGCCGTGCGGCGCTTGCAACGCGTGCTGCCGATCCGGCTACTTCATCCAGATTCACCCCGATGAGGCGGACACCCTTGCCCACATCCCCAGCGTGCATCTCTTCGGGGTCCCCGGTTTGCCGGGGCACCGCCTGCTCGGCGGGGCCGAGAGTGCTTGCCCGATGCTCGTCGACGACGCCTGTTCGATCTACGAACACCGACCCCGCTCGTGCAGAACCTTTGATTGCCGGTTATTTGCTGCGACGGGGCTTGACCCAGGAGACGACAAACCGCTGATCAGAGCGCAGGCGAAACGTTGGTACTTTGATAAGAAACCCGAGAAAAACGCCGACAAAAGCGCTAACAAAAGCGGAGAGAGCGACCGGGAACCCGATCTCCACCGCGACGTGCGCGAGGCGGCGACGCGCATCGCGGCCGATACATCTGATTTATCCGACGCCGACCGCGCCAATCCGATTCGGGTCGGCTACGCCGCTGTGTCAACCGTTAATGGCGACACTAACAAACGTTAGATCTCCACCATTCCTGCCATTCCCTCCGTTCCCGGCATTCCCACGGTCGATCACCGGCGCCGGATTGCTATCGCGGTACGTCGCCCGTGTAGGTAACGCCGATTGCGTCGCCCAATGCCTGTATCGCGCGGCGAACCTCATCAGCATTTTCGTCACGAAAAACCGGCGGCAGGATCGCTTCGTGGTCGTGGGTCCACGGCTTGGGGACCTGTCCGGCATAGAAGATCCCGACGTAGGTCGCGCGGTCAAAAGGCAGGGATTCTGCAACCATCCGCTGAATGATCACATTGTTGCGTGAGATGTCATCAAGCTGCGCTAATTCCTCTGCCGTCATCGTTGGTTGATCCTCATTCATCGTGCGCTGTTAACATTGTGCACTGCCACTCGAATTGCTCCACATCCCCGTCGATCTCCAACGGTCCCACAGCCCGCAGACGCGCGCAAGGATGCGCCGCGAGGTGCCGCCGCAGCATGCCCCGCTTGATGACATGTCCGGCTCCTGCGTCGACCCCGACTTCGACAGACCAGCGGAACGGCGAGACGCGGGGCGATGTGCTAGCTTGTGCAGGGATGCACCGCCTTTTCTGTAAGCCTCTTTTCTGCAAGCCTCTATTGCGTGTAAGAAGATGCGAGGTTTACTTGCAAACCGACTCCCAAGAATTGTCAGGACGACAATTGGGGATATAAGAACCAGCTGGGGTCTCGCCCGCTTCCGGGGCGCGTTACCGGGGAAGCGAACTCTATGGCCATCAAGAAACTTCTGGTCGCCAACCGTGGCGAAATTGCCATTCGCATCATGCGCACGGCAGCTGATCTCGGCATCGAGACGGTCGCCATCTATTCCAGCGACGACTCAAACTCGCTCCATCTGCGCAAGGCCTCACACGCACGGATGATCGACGGCGAGGGCACGAGTGCTTATCTCAACATCGCCGCGATCATTGGCGCCGCCAAAGACGAAGGTTGCGATGCCATCCATCCCGGGTACGGGTTTCTGTCAGAGAATCCGGATTTCGCCGAAAACTGCCAGTTCTCCGGCATCCGCTATGTCGGCCCGCCTGCCGAGATCCTGCAGCTCTTTGGCAACAAGGCACGCGCGCGGGACCTCGCCCATCGCAGCGAAGTGCCTATCGTTGATGGCACCCGTGCCGCGACGAGTCTTGATGAAGCCGGGGATTTTTTCACTTCCCTTGCGCCCGGCTCCCGCATGATTGTCAAAGCGATATCAGGTGGTGGCGGCCGCGGTATTCGCATTGTAACTTCGCTTGATGAGTTGCCAGAGCTCTATGAGCGTTGTCGCTCGAGTCCGAGAACGCGTTTGGCAGTGGCGAGTTGTATGTCGAGGAGTTTATGGCGAGAGCCCGTCACATCGAGGTACAGGTCGTGGGCGACGCACACGGCGCGGTCACCCACCTTGGCGAACGGGACTGCAGCGTGCAGCGCCGCCACCAGAAGCTGCTCGAACTTGCCCCGGCACCCGGGCTCCAGGATGAGCACCGCAGCCAACTCATCGCCTCGGCCATCAAGCTCGCCGAGGCCTGCCAATACAGCAACATCGGCACCTTTGAATTCCTGGTGAACGCCAACGACCACAGCCGCTTTGCATTTATAGAGGCGAACCCCCGACTCCAGGTCGAACACACGGTCACCGAAGAGGTGATGGGCGTTGATCTTGTTGAGGTGCAATTGCGACTCGCAGGCGGTGAACGCCTCGCGGATCTGGACCTGCCCGACGGTATGCGCCCAACGGGCCACGCGATCCAATGCCGAGTCAATATGGAGACGATGCAACCTGACGGCACAACGCTGCCCTCAGGCGGCGTCATCACCGCATTCAACCCTGCGAGCGGCCCGGGCGTTCGGAGCGATACCTTCGGCTATGCCGGCTACTCCACCAATCCACGCTTTGACTCTCTGCTCGGCAAGCTCGTGGTCCACCATCGGGGCGCGTTCGATGACACGCTCACACGCACCTACCGCGCGCTGTGCGAATACGAGGTGGGCGGCGTACGCACCAATCTCGATCTGCTGGCGGCCCTCGTCATGCGGCCTGAACTCCGCAATGGCCAATTCCACACGCGGTTCGTCGACGACTGCCTGACCGAGCTCATCGATGCATCCGACCGACCCCGACTCTTCTTTGACGGCGGCGCGACTAACTCTTCTGCGAGTCCCGGCCCCCGGGCGACCGCAGGCGCCGCTGTCGATACCAGCGACCCGCTGGCCGTGCTCGATTACGGCAAGCTTAGTACCGCCGGCGTCGCCGCGACCGCTGACACTGCGCCGGGTGAGCACGCGGTACTCGCGCCGATGCAGGGGACCGTCATCCAGGTGATGCAGCGCGTGGGCGATGAAGTGAGCCCCAGCACTACCCTCGTCATCCTCGATGCCATGAAGATGGAGCATGAGATCAAGGCGGGCGCCGCCGGCATCATCGACCGCATTACCATTCATGAAGGCGACACCATCTATGAGCAACATCCGTTGCTCGTCATTCGCCTGCAGGACGTCGAGGACCTTGAGCCGGCCGAACAGGAGGACATCGACCTCGATCACATCCGCGGCGATCTCGCCGAGGTCCAGGCGCGCCGGCGAACAACGCTGGACGAGGCGCGCCCCGATGCTGTCCAAAGACGCGCCGACAAGGACCAGCGAACCGCACGAACGAACGTTCTGGATCTGGTTGATGCAGACACCTTTGTTGAGTACGGCAGTTTGGTACTCGCGGCGCAGCGCCGCCGCCGGTCAATCGATGAGCTGATCGAGAAGAGCCCCGCCGATGGCATGATCACGGGTGTCGGCGCAATCAACGCACACCTGTTTGACGATCCGGATTCGCGCTGCGTGATCATGTCCTATGACTACACCGTGTTCGCCGGCACCCAGGGCGCACAAAACCATCGCAAGACTGATCGCATGGTCAGCATCGCAGAAAACGGTCGAATGCCGGTCGTGCTGTTTGCCGAGGGCGGCGGCGGCCGGCCCGGCGACACGGACGGTATCGCGGGCTCGACCACCACCACGTTTGCCCGCTTTGCCCAGCTAAGCGGCCTGGTACCGATGGTCGGCATCACCTCGGGTCGTTGCTTCGCGGGCAACGCATCCCTGCTCGGCTGTTGTGATGTCATTATCGCCACCGCCAACGCCAACATCGGCATGGGCGGCCCGGCGATGATCGAGGGTGGCGGTCTCGGCATTTTCTCGCCGGAAGAAATCGGGCCCTTGTCAGTTCAGATCAAGAGCGGTGTCGTCGACATCGCGGTGTCTGACGAAGCTGACGCCGTGCGCGTAGCCAAGCAGTATCTGTCGTATTTTCAGGGCCGGGTCAGCCAATGGCACGCGCCTGACCAACGCGCCATGCGCAATATCGTTCCCGAAAACCGGCTCCGCATCTACGACGTGCGCCGGGTGATCAACACGCGGCGGATGTCGACACGGTGCTCGAACTTCGGCCCGGCTTCGGCGTCGGCATGATTACCAGTCTGATCCGCATCGAAGGTCGACCGGTGGGCGTCATTGCCAACAACCCGGCACACCTCGGCGGTGCAATCGACTCAGACGGCGCGGATAAGGGTGCGCGCTTCATGCAACTGCTGGACGCCTTCGACATTCCTCTGCTGCATCTCTGCGACACGCCGGGGATCATGGTCGGGCCCGAGATTGAGAAGACCGCGTTGGTACGGCACTCCTCGCGCATGTTTATCACCGGCGCCAACCTGTCGATTCCGTACTTCACCATCGTCCTGCGCAAAGCCTATGGGCTGGGTGCCATCGCTATGGCAGGCGGGTCGTACAAAACACCATTTTTCTCGGTCGCGTGGCCCACCGGCGAATTCGGTGGCATGGGCCTCGAGGGTTCGGTCAAGCTGGGCTACCGGGCTGAACTCGCCGCCATCGAAGACCCGGACGAACGTCGCGAGCGCTACGAAGAGATGGTCGAGCGGGCCTATCAAACTGGCAAGGCCCTCAACTACGCGTCGCTCTTCAGCGTCGATGACACCATTGATCCTGCTGACTCGCGGCGCTGGTTGGTCAACCTGCTAAAGAGCGTGCGGGTATCACCCCGCAGTGGCAAGAAACGTCCTGCCGTTGACGCCTGGTAGTCCCCAGCCCGCCTGACTGGTCACAGTTTGCCGCACCGAAAGGGCATAATGCACCACTCACCCGCTGCGCTGACACATCTGTGCCGGCAACAGTAACCGCCCGACAGCAGAGATCCAGGAACCTTTAGTGAACACACGCGCCATTCTTCTCGCTCCCAGCAACGACGCCGGCCAGCGCCGACTCGGCCAACTGCAAAAGCTCGCCAACAAGAACCAGCTCGTCAAATTCGACCTGGTCGACGCGACTGAGAGTCAGGATGACATCGTCGCCAACTGCACCGGCGCCGACGTGATCATCGCGCCCAACATTGAGTCCAGCAACCCCATCTGCGCCGCTATACCCGGTCTGAAATTGCTCCAGACCTTCAGCGCCGGCACCGATCAACTCGACAAGGGCAAGCTGCTCAATCTCGGCACCCGGGTCGCCAACAATGGCGGCGCCAATGCTGTGTGCGTTGCCGAGCACGCGATCTGGCTAATGCTCACGATCAATCACAAGTTTGATCAACAGATCGAGAGTGTCCGCGCTGGCAAGTGGTCGCAGGACGTCACGGGTCCCCTGACTGAATTCACGACGCTTGTCGACAAGCGGGTCGGCATCATTGGCCTTGGGCGAATCGGCTCGCGTGTTGCCAGGCGCCTCCGGGGCTGGGAGTGCGAGGTGGTGTATCACGACCTCGTGACGTTCGACGCCGACTACGAAGCCGACGCCGGCGCACGCCGGGTACCGCTTGATGAGCTTATTGCGACCTCAGATTACGTATCACTGCATGTCCCGCTCGACCGCGTGACCCGAGCCATGTACAGCGATGCTGAATTCAAGGCCATGAAGCCGACTGCCGTCCTGATCAATACCTGCCGCGGCCCGGTCGTCGACGAGGCAGCCATGACGAAAGCGTTACAGGCGGGCGAGATCTGGGGGGCAGGGATGGACGTGACAGAAGTGGAGCCGACCGATCCCAACAACCCGCTCATCACCATGCCCAACGTCGTGATCACGCCACACCAGGGCGCGCGGGTCATTCAGTCCGAGTGGAATGCCGACCTCAATGCCGTCGAGAATGCCGAGCGCATAGCGCGGGGCCTCGAACCCTATTGGGTCGTCGATCCCGTCTGATCGCGTCATCAGCAGTCGTCCTGGCCCGCCCGATCCTTCCGGATAGGTTGGGTTGGGCGAGGTCGCCACAAGCGTCACTTCGCCTTTCTGATGAACAGAAAATCGCCGCCCTCATTGGCCCGCCTTGCGGATGTCGCCAAGCTCAGGCGCTTGTTCGGCAGCGAGCATGACCGGGCGACGAATCCGCGAATACAGCGAGGTTGAGTCCACCACGCCTTCGTTTGCCCTCAACTCACTGATCCCTCAACACACTGATGAGGGCGTTCGCAAACGCCGAGTGATCGCCCTGCGAGCGCGACCGCAAGGTTATCAACGTGAACTGGCAAAAGGCCTTACCCACCCGTCGCCAGACCTCTGCTACACTTCGCCGCTTTCGAAACGCGGGCGGCACCCGCCCCATCGCAGCGGCCGCCAGCGCTCGCCAGAAACGTCGGCGGCAGACGCAGGAACAAACAGCATGGCGGACTTCATCGTGGTCATCACGGGCGGTATTGGCAGCGGCAAGACCGCCGTTTCGGACCGCTTCACAGCACTCGGCATAACGGTTCTCGACATGGACATCACAGCGCGTGAGGTTGTCGAACCGGGTGAGCCCGCGCTCGCCGATATCGTCACCCGCTTTGGCGACAACATGCTGGATGCCGCCGGTCAACTGGATCGTCGGGCAATGCGTGAGCACGTTTTCGCCAACCCCGACGACCGCCGATGGCTCGAAGGGCTACTGCACCCGGCGATCAACCGACGCATCGCCGACCAATTGAAGGCAGCGACGTCGAGCTACGCCATCGTCGTCAACCCGCTACTGCGCGGCAAGGGCGGCTACATCACCCGCGTGCTGGTCGTTGACGTGCCGGTTGCGGTGCAGATCGAGCGGACGATGGCCCGCGACGATGTGGAACGCGAACAGGCAGAAGCGATCGTCAGCTCACAAATAGACCGCGAGTCCCGACTCGCACTCGCAGACGACGTCATTGTGAATGATGGCGATCTCGAGACGTTGAGCGCCAGCGTGGACGCACTGCATCGCGACTACCTGGACGCGGCTGGCGCGAGCTAATTGTTGTGCCAGCCCCGCAACAGAGTTCCCGGACAGGAACGAGCAGTTGTCCCCAAATTGCCATCCTGACAAAGCCGGGAACGGTTAGCCGCGGCGAGGCTCTTCCCGCCGACGAAGCAGTGCAAAGCCCGCCGCAAAAACAATCGTTAGAACCACAAAAATTGTTCCAAGCACGTTGACGGCAGGACTGAGGCCAAAGCGCATGCGCGAACCGATCTCGGTTACCAGCGTATGTGATCCACCAATCGAGAATATCGTGGTGTTGTAATTCTCAAACGACTGCAAAAAAGCGATGACTGCGGCCGTTGCAATGGTCGGCATCAGAAACGGCAGCGTAATGCGGCGGAAAACCTGGGCGTGGGTTGCACCGAGGTCAAACGCCGCTTCCGCCAGTGCCAGATCCTGACGTTCCAGGCGCGCGATGAAGAGCAGCATTGCGTACGACGAAATGTAAGTCGTCTGGGCAACCGCCGCGGTGAACAAACCGCCAACCACACCGCCCTCGCGCCAGAACACCAGCGTCGAGATACCCAAAATGATCCCCGGCGTCAGAATCGGCGACACCATGATGGCGTACAAGAGGCTGTTGTACCGTGACTCGACGCGCGTCAACACCAACGCGCCCGCAAGCCCGACCGGCAGCGAGATCACAATGACCCCAGCGGCGATCAGCAACGAGTTGACGAGTCCTTGCCACATACGAGCATCGTCAGCCAGAACCCCGAACCACCGCCACGTGAAGCCGCGCCAAACCGTGACTGACGGCGGCGAAAACTCGTTGAATCCCGCCGCCATCATCAGGATCAGCGGCAGGAACATATAGGCGAAGAAGATCACCAGATAGACGTTGAGAAGCGTTCGACTGCCGCTCACCGCACCGCGCCTGCGACAGCCGTCATGGCGCAATGTCCCTGATGCCGACTTTGAAGACGCGCATCATCAGAAAGACGAAGAGGACACACGCAACCAGCAGCGTAAACGCATACGCGGCGCCGCCGTTCCAGTTGTTGGACTCAAAGAATTTGTTGTAGATGAGTTGCGTAAACCACGGCTCAGCGACGCCGCGGGTCATGATGTACGGCACCGAATAGGAACCTGCCGCCAGCATGAACGTCATGATGCAGCCCACCGCGATGCCGGGCCTTGCGTGCGGCAGAATGATACGCCGGTGGATCTGCCACATCGGCGCGCCCATGTCCCGCGCGGCCTCAACCTGGGAAAAGTCGAGGGTGCTGACGGTGTTGTAGATTGGAAACACCATGAACAGGACATACGCGTAGACCATGGCGATGAACACGCCCGCCCCACTCTCAAGAAACGGAACGGCATCCCAACCCAGCGCGCCCAACAGCAGGTTGGCCACGCCGTTGTAGTTAAGAATCATGAGCCAGGCAAAGACCCGCAATAGTTCATTGATGGAATAGGGCACGATCAGGCCGAGCATGAGGATCGCCGCTTTTCCCGGTGTCGCCAGCCGTGCGACCGTGTAGGCAACGGGATAGCACACGACGAACGCGATGACCGTCACGGCGACAGCCGCAGCAATCGTCTTCAGGAAAATAAAAAAGTGCGACCTGCCCATTCCAGCGTAATTGCGCAAGGAGTAGACCTTTCGCGGCACTGACTCGACCGCTTCGAGATCACGAATCTGCCGCTCGATTCCCGCGATCTGCTCGTCAATCCTCGCAATCTCGTTGTCCCGGCTCACACCAGGACCTCGCGCGCCGGCGTCGTCGCGATCAAACCCCAGCATATCGATATCATTATAGTATCTATCGATGTCCGCTGATATCGCAGCCGCCGCACCGCCCCGGTCGATATACCAGAGGGACTGCTCCACCATGATCAATTGGGGACCGACAATCATGCCGATGATCCAGATACTGACGAGCAGGAGAACAGCAGTGCCCATGGTCGGTCCGAATGCACGACCGAGCGCGTTCATGCGCCACTGTCGTCCGCAGGACGGCGCGCAGGCAGGACCAACGCATCGGCGGCCGTGAACCCAATCGCACAGGACGAACCCACTTCATGGGCGCCCGCCCCATTCGGCGCGTGCACCATCCATCGATGCTTGCCGCGCCGAAAAAACAGGTTGACGAACGGCCCCTCCAGATCCCGACGCTCGAATTGAACTTCGATGCGATTAACTGCGCCCCCTACCAGGTGGTCCGTGCGGTTCGCCTGGCCGACTCCGGCGCCGGGGCCCGACAGCACTTGCGTCTTTTCAGGCCGGACAAAGGCAATGGCATCCGAGCCAACGGCCAGCTTCTGTGGGTTGGATCCGTGCACTTTTCCCGCGGATGTCTCGATGACCGCGTCGCCCGCGTTGTCGCTGATGATCTTGCCCGGAAACGCGTTGTTGGCGCCGACGAACGTCGCCACAAAAGCGGAGGTCGGTGCGCTATAGATCGCATCGCCGGTCCCGACCTGTTCAATGCGCCCGTCCACCATCACAGCAATACGATCGGACATCGTCAGGGCCTCACCCTGATCGTGTGTAATGTAGATGAAGGTGACGCCGGTCTTGCGCTGTATGTCCCGAAGCTCCGAACGCATGCGTTGCCGGAGCTTGAGGTCGAGCGCCGACAACGGCTCATCGAGCAACAACACGGATGGTTCCACCGCCAACGCGCGCGCTACTGCGACCCGTTGACGTTGCCCTCCGGAAAGCGCGTCCGGCTTCTTGTCCCCCTGGTCACCGAGGGCCACGAGATCGAGCAGTTCCTGCGCCCTGCCGCGGCGCTTGTCCCGGTTCCAGCCCCGCATCTCGAGCCCGAAGGCGACGTTCTCCCAGACCGACATCAGCGGAAAGAGGGCCAGACTCTGAAAGATGAGCGCGGTCGGCCGCGCCTGCGGACCGACCCCGAGCATGGACCTGCCGCCGATTTTCACATCACCGCTGGTGGGTTCCAAAAACCCGGAAATCGTTCGCAACAGGGTCGTTTTACCGCATCCGGAAGGTCCAAGTATCGAGAAGAACTCACCGGCCCTGACCGTCAGATTCGTGGCATGCACCGCGGTAAAGTCGCCAAAGCGCACGCACGTGTCCTTCAACTCGACATCAACCCCGCGGCCACTGTCCCGAGTCAAACCTGCTTCCCTCTCAACGCTTGCAGGGCTGGTCCATTAGAGCGCGGCAATTTTCTCAACGTACTCCTGACGCACCCCGGAGAACCACGGGGTGAACATCGGCCACCACCACAGATTGTCAATCGCACCATCCGGGTAGGCCATCTCAAAGGCCCGCCGGTTTTGTTCCGACAGGTGTGCATCAGCGCCCCGCGCTGCGGTGTTGTAACCCGTATTGTTGGCATGCACGGCCCCCATCTCCGGGGTCAGCAGGAAGTTGATGAGTTCGTAAGCCTGATCAACATTGGTCGCGCCGGATGGAATCGCCATTGTGTCCATCCACGCCAGCGCGCCCTCTTTCGGCGCGACATAGGTCCACGTGCTGTCAACTTCATTGTGCAATTTGATGCCTGTCGTGTCCCAGGTCTGGCCGAGGGTACAGCCGGAGTCCGTAAATGCGGTCGTTGCCTCTGTCGCATTGTTCCAAAACGCACCGATGTTGCGCTTGTGCGGTTTGAGGAATCGCAGGCACTCATCGAAAATGCGCCGTGTGTCCGCTTCGGATCGGTAGAGGTCCATTGCCCGGTTCGATGGCACCTGCCCGGTCGCGTCAAGGTACAGGGCCAGCGTCACAATAAGCGACTTCTGGCGGGCCGCAACCTTCCCCGCAAGTCCGCTGCCCCAAAGATCACCGTAGGAAACCGGACCAGCGAAACTGTGGACGGCGCTGTTGTATGTCATCCCCTCCGTGCCCCAGTTAAATGGCACGAGATGCCGCTTGCCGCGCTTGGCGGCACCCAGTCGTCGGGAACTGCGCCAAAGCGCGGGTTGAATCTGATCGACCCGCACACGGGACTCGTCAATCACGGCAAGTAATTCACCCTCGTCATAGTCCGGGCGCGTGTCTACCGATGGAAAAATAAGATCGAAGCCTTTGCCGCCGGCCGCTCTCAGCTTGCTCTGCGCTTCTTCGTTAGATCCATAGGTTGAGAGATTGATCACAATGCCAGTCTTGTTGGCGAAGGCCTGGCGCATGTTCTCCTGAATGTAGTCCCCCCAGGCAAAGACATTCACTTCGCCCGACGATGCGAGCGACCGCGCGCTAGTAAAGGACGCAGTTGCGGCGATGCCGCCGACGGTTGCGGCTCGCAACAGTTGTCGTCGAGTGATCTCTGCTGCCATGTCTTATAGTCCGAGCATTGCCCAATGGAGCCTGAACCCAGCCAAGGTGGTTGGGGCTTTCGGGAAACTAGCACGTTTCACGCGGCGAGAGCGGACGTCGCTGTCAAGTTTAATCGCAGGGTCCACAAGCGCGCGAAACCGCTCGCGTGTCCGACATTTAGCCCCGCAGGGTGACGAAGAACGTTGATCCCTTAGCCTCTTCACTCTCAAACCAGATCTTGCCGCCATGCATCTCGACCAACCGACGCGAGATATTAAGACCGAGACCAGTGCCGGGCATCTTGCCCTTGCGCTGCGCGCTAAGGGAAGAGAACCGTTCGAACACCTCCGCGTGTTGAGCCGCCGGAATGCCCGAATCCTGAGCGCGCACCTCGATCCGGACACCACCGTCAGCACGCGTGGTGATCACCTGGATTTCTGCATCGTCACCAGAGAACGTTGCGGCGTTGGAGACGAGGTTGGTCACCCCCTGAATCATTCGAGGTTCATCAAAGGAGACTTCGGGCAGCGCATCGTTCAGCTGTAGCTTCACCGTCACGTAGCAACGGTGAACGTAGTCGTCCCTCGCCTCAACCGCAGTCCGGACCACCACGTTAATTTCACCATAGGACTTGTCGATGCTAATCCTTCCCGCTTCGAGTCACGAGAAGTCGAGGATGTCGTTGACGATGCCGGTCAGGCGCTCTGCATTGCTGAGCGCCGCTGCAGTCAGCCGCTCTTTTTTGTCGGGCTGAGTGTCAAACACCCCGGATTCCAGTACCGACAAGCTGCCGTAGATCGACGTCAATGGCGTGCGTAACTCGCGCGGCAGGTTGCTGAAAAAGTGCCTTCGTGCCCTTCCATTACTTTCTTAAGGAGCTTGCATCCGCGGCCTCAATCCACGAGACAGCATCGCCCGCTATCATCCTCACATCAATCCAACGACTCTGACGCACCGATTTTTTGTGCGTCTGTTCAATGCACCCTCTTAGTGCGCTACTTTCTGCGCTACTTGGTTCTTGTCCCAAAATTGCCACCCTGACAATTCTTGGGAGTCGGTTTGCAAGCAAACCTCGCATGTTCTTGCAGAAAAGAGGCTTGCAGAAACGAGGCCTGCGGAAAATGGCGGTGCATCCCTGCACCGCACGCCGTGCCCGCCCCAGAACGGAGTGCTGGGACAGGAACTACTTAGTGCGCTATTTAGCGCGCTACTTGTTCGCACGTATTTACGCCCCGCCTTACTAAAGACCGCACTTTAGTCCAGATGTGTGCAGCGCCGGGCAGGAATCAGCGATTTAACCCACCCACCCGACAGACGCAGGAACAAGCGACGGGTTGAACATGCGTCAGATCTTCGCGGCAACCCCTCCATCCACATTGATCATCTCTCCCGTGATGAAACGGGATTCGTCACACGACAGAAAAAGGACAAGGTTCGCCACATCCGTGGGCAGACCCGGCCCCTGCACTATCTGCGCAAAGTCGAACATCTTCTCAAACACGTGGTGCCCACCGTCGGCATCCTTGCTGGTGCCACCGGTCGCACCAGGCGTCAGAATCTGACCCGGGCGCACGCAATTGACGCGGATGTTACTCTCCCCGCCGATGCCCGCCATGTAGCGCGTAAGCGCGTCAACCCCGGCCTTTGCCGCATAGTACGACGACGACGTCGCGCCGAAAGCTTCCTTCATTTTCGGACTGAAACCGCGCTGTGCCGCGAGCGACGACATGTTGACGACGGCGCCGCCACCCGCTGCGACGAGATGCGGCCACACCGCCTGGCTGACGAAGAACGTGCCGGTCAGGTTGGTGTGAATAACCCGCAGCCACTCGTCTACGGGCTCGTTGGGAAAGCTGCTGCCAGCACCGCCCCCGGCGTTGTTGAACAGAACGTCAATGCGTCCGTGCGTCTCGGCCGCGGCGCTGACTGCCACCTGAACCGAATCGTTGTCGCCCACATCGCAGGCGATAAACGTCGCCTCCCCACCGTCGCTTCGTATCGCCGCAGCGACCGCCTGGCCCTGCTCCTCGCGCCGAGCCATCAGAATGACCTTGGCGCCTTCCCGCGCGAACACCTGGCCCGTCGTTTCACCGATGCCACTGTTGCCACCGGTGACAACTGCAACCTTGCCCTTCAGTCGATCTCCCACAATTTCTCTCCTTCGCTCGTTTGGGTTGAGCCGTCAACGTCACGACGGCAGTTTCTTCTTTCGCAGAGGCCCGATAGTACGGACCCGGTCAAAACGGGACAACCACGGACCCCGGAGTCTCCCGGCGACACCACAGGTACGGCATGAACGGCGCAGGATGGATGGCAAGAGGGCAGACCCGCAAACGACAGGCATGCAAACGACTGACTCGGCAAAGGACAGGCTCAGCAAAAGACGGCTCGACAAAGGACAGGTATAGTGCGTCGCCAACATCAGTGATGCAGATTTTTGGAGAACCAATGACCGACAAGACCCCCCTGGGCGTGACCTTCGGCAGCCTCGCCGTGCTGGGTCCCCGCGCGATCATCGACGTCGCAAACAAAGCCCGTGATCTCGGCTATCGCTCCATTTGGACCGTTGAAGCTAACGGCACCGATGCGTTCTCGCTGCTGGCCGCTGTCTCCGCTGTCGCTCCTGAACTATCACTCGGGACCGGGATCGTGCCCGTGCAATTGCGAACCCCCACGCTGACCGCCATGAGTGCGGCAACCTTGCAAGCGCTCAGCCCGGACGCCGACATCTGGCTCGGGCTCGGCGTCTCTGCGCCGGGTGTGTTGCAACAACATGGCGAGACGGTGCCCGATCGCCCCATAGCGATGATGCGCGAATACATGGCCCTGCTGCGCGAATGTCTGTCCGGCGAGTCTGTGACCTTTGAAGGCGACTTCTGGCAAGTGAAACGATTTCGCCTCGGCGTGCGGCTTGGCGAGCGCCGCCCGCGGATCGTGATGGCTGCCTTAAATCCCCAGATGCTGCGCCTGGCCGGCGAGATCGCAGACGGCGTGCTCCTGAATTACCTGCCATCCAACCATGTCGCACCGTCCATAGAACGCGTGCGCCGGGGCGGCGACGCGACCATCTTTGCCTACGTTCATGCCTGCGTCGGCGAACTGGAAACCGCCGCGAGGTCGGCCCGACGCGACCTCTTCGGCTATGCCATGGCCGATGGCTATGCCCGGATGTTCCGAGCTGCGGGATTCGGGGACGAAATCGACGAGTTGCGTGAGCGCCAGGCCGCACGGGATCGCGACGGTGCGACGGCCGCGGTCTCGGAACGCATGATTCAGGCTATCAACTTCATCGGCGACGAGGCCGGAGTGACCGCATTCACACGGCAGTACATCGATGCCGGCGTACAGCATCCCGTCCTGATGCCTATGCCCTGGGGCACAGATCGGCTAGCGACGACCTGGGCGACGATGCAAGCCGCCGCTGCAGCGATTTAGCGGTATCAACTGGATATATTTGAGCCTTCAGCGAGAGACACATCAAGAGCCTTCAGCGAGAGACAACCTTCAGCGAGAGAGTCGTCAACGGGGAACGGATCAGATGCGGCCGGCCAAAAGCATCAGTGCACGAGCGCAGTTTTAACTTTCATCTGCTCGACGTTCGCCTGCTCGACGTTGATCGAGAGGCTCTGTACCCCGCGCACCAGATCGACGGATGTCCACTCGATTTCTGCGGCGCCAGGGATATTTCGGGAAATCGCTCCAACAGCCTCGTCATCGCTATTCGGCCTTCCATTCGGGCAAGGCCCAGGCACAGATGTATTCCGCGGCCAAATGCCACGTGACGGACGCGCTTGCGGGTGATATCGAACGTGTCCGGATCCGCATTAGCCGCTGCATCCCGATTGGCACTGGCGATCACCGGAACAACCAACCGGTTCTTTCTGATCTTCCTGCCATAGAACGTCAGGTCTTCGCGGGAAAATCTCGGCATCCATTGCACAGGGGGCTCGAAGCGCAACACCTCCTCCACTGCCGCTGCCGCGAGATCAGGCGCCCAATAAAGTCATAACCTGACGCTTTTCGCTTGACCGCAATGACCTCGACGAAGTACCCCGCAATTCTTCAGTCGCCCGGATCCCATCCTCAACAGCGTCATCGTTGCCGATCTGGGTAACCCCGAGCAAACGACGCGAAAGGTCCTGAAATCGCGGCAGGTAACTAGCAGCATCCCACGGTGCCGGATTACCACCTCAGCCGCGAGCGCCGCGCATGCTATGGCCACCGGTACCGCCCGCGAACGATGGGCAACCGCTGGCCTTTCCGGACGGTTCACGCGCGTGCGGATCCGCGAGGATCAAGCGGCGGCGCGCCCACCCTCCCGGCAACCTTAGACAGCAGCGTCGTAGCGCTCCCAGAAGCGGGCGCTGCGCTCGGTATGCCCAGACTCCCACTCCTCGCGAAAGCGAAGCATCTCGCGCCGAAGGTCTGCAACCGTCGACGTCATCGACGGATCAGAAATCAAGTTGTTGCACTCCCACGGATCATTCTCAAGATCAAACAACTGTGCCTGTGGCCCGCGATCGCGCGCCCGATATTCGATGAGCTTGTAGTCCCGGGTCTTCACCGCGCGCTGGGACGAGACGTACGCAAAGTACAAGGATTGACGGAGTGAGGCGCGCGGGTCGTCCAATATGGGTACGAGGCTCTGACCTTCCACGCTCGCAGGGGTCTCGATCTCCAACATCTCGCAGAGCGTTGGATAGATATCAAGCAGATACGCGAAGCTGTCAGTTTGGTTGCCCTCAGGGACGCCCGGACCGGCAAAGATAAGCGGCACCCGCACGCTGTGTTCGTAGCAGTTCTGCTTGCCCATCAGCCCGTGTTGCCCAACCGCGAGCCCGTTGTCACCGGCAAAGACAATAATCGTGTCGTCGGCGAGACCCTGATCGTCGAGTGCATCCAGGACTTTGCCGAGTTCGTGATCAAGGTGCGATATCATGCCGTAGTACTCGGACATGTGCCGACGGATCTCCTCCGGTGTCCGGGGAAACTCCGCGAGCACTTCGTCACGCACTTTGAGGGCACCGTTATCAAACGGATGACCACCCAGATAATTGGGCGGCAGTTCAATCTCATCGGCGGGGTACATGTCTAGAAACTGCTGCGGCATCGTCCGTGGGTCATGCGGTGCGAGCAAGGCGATGTAGCAGAAGAACGGCACCTCGCCGTTCTGGTTGCGTATAAAATCAGCACCGGCATTACACAGAATCTCGCTGGAATGAACCCCGGCATGAATGTGATCAGCCTCCCGCCAGGACACATTGTTGTTGCCGAACTCCATATGATTCCGGATGTACGGCAATCTGCTGTCGTACTTGCCTGACGGGTCATAGTGATAGGCTGGCACGTTCCAGTGGTCCGCCATGCCGCCAAAGTGGATCTCGTCACCATCGTCGAATGATCGGTTGAACGATTCCCGGCCGTTGTGCCACTTGCCAGCGCCCCAGGTTGAGTAACCCGCGGTCTTCAGAAGCTCGCCAAGCATTGTGTGTTCGTCCGGAATCGTCTCGCCCGAGTTCTGCAGATGAAACAACGTCCGTCCGGTATGCAACATGGCGCGGCTCGGCATGCAGATGGCACCGTGAGTACCACAGGGAATGTGTGCCTGGGTGAACGTGGTGCCCCGTGCGACCAGGCGGTCGATGTTAGAAGTGCGGATCACATCGTTGCCGAGAGCCCCAATCGTGTCGAAGCGTTGGTCGTCCGTGAAGAAGATGAGCACATTCGGCTTCTTTGCCATGGGCGTCGCGTCCGGGGTCAGGAGGTGGGCCCCTAGTTTAGCAGCGCAGTCGGGGCCGGATGGCCGGTACGACTATGGCACCTGTTCACACAAGGTTATGGCACTTGTTCACACAAGGGTCATGAGGTAATCGGTCGGCACGTTATCGATCAACGCACCGGTGCGGCCCGCCTTGTGATAACACCAAAAGCCCCAGCAAGCGTTAGCGTCGAGGCACGCCCGCGAGTAGTGGCGCAACAGGTATACGGACGGTGACGACCGCGCCCTGAACATCTTCCCGCGCCTTTATGTCGATGTCCGCCGAGTGGAAATCTGCAATTACACGGCAAATGTACAGGCCGAGACCCAGGTGCTCACCGTCACCCACGCCCGAACGCAGCGACACCATCGAATCAAAAAGCCGGCCTTCAGGTGGGTTTTGACCCGCATTGACCACCCGCAAGACGCCGAAGTTAGTATCCGCGCCAAGCCGCACGCGAATCACCTCGCCGGCTGGCGAGAAGTCGACCGCATTGCTCATCAGCTTGTCGAGCAACTGCGCAAAGAGATCGGGAACCCCGACGACCTTCACCGAATCAACATCAAGGTTGAGCTCAATCTGAACATCCCGGTAGATTGACGCGTATCCCTCGACACTGCCACGGACCACGTCGGCGAGGTCAAACACCTCCATCTCATCCGGGTGCAATGCTTCCTCCAGCCTGCGCGCCTCGGTCAACTTGTTGAGGAGCGTCATGAGCCGACCGACACCGGCCAGCGCCCGGTTTAAATAGGTCGCATCCTCCGGTTGGAGGTTGGCCACATCAACGCTCTCAAGCGATGACCGGACAACCGAGATCGGTGTGCGCATCTCGTGCGTCAACTGGCTGGCCGCGCCTTCGAGGTAACCAAGGTACTGGCGGGTACGCGCAAGGCCATCACCAACCTCGGTCGCCAGATCGCTGAACTCGTCGCGCAGCCCGCTCTCGCCGCCTGATTCATACCCGTCCGTGGTAAGGACCCGACCCTGTGCATCGATCGCCTGACGCCACAATCCGGTCAGTGCAGACAATCGCCCCTTCACCCATCCGGCGATGATGAACCAGACAACCAGCGCGACAAGAAACGATGTCACCCCTGCGAGAATCCAGCCGTTGCGCAGCAGCGTCTGAATCACGTGCAACTCACCTGAACCCGAAACGTGCAATCTGAGTTTGTCACCGGTGCCTGCGGCGACGCTGACCTGTTGCGCGGGCGGTTTCATCGCATGAGGTTCAACCCCCGCAAAACCGAGGCGACGCCCCCAGGGATCCTGCAACTCCGCAGCGTCAACGTCGCCACTGCGCGCGACAAACGCTGCCAGTTGCCTGTCAATGTCACCAGACCGCGCCGAGATCGACCCTGGCGCCGACTCCGCGTCGTGGCCCATGACAAATCGCAGCGACCGACTCTCTGCATCGTCCACGTCCCAAACGCTGAGGGCGATTGCGCCACCCAACCATGCCCGTGGTGCCGAGAGTTCCAGGTTGTAGCCTTCTGCCGTGGCAAGCCACTCGCCCCGCACCGCAATCGACTCGCGAAGCGCACGGCCCAACTCGGTCACCTCGTGGACGACGACCGGCCCGGGTTGGTGCGGCGCTATTACCAGTCGGTGGACCGCGCCCCCTACCGCACGCGCGCCCGCACCCGCCCGCTCACTGACATCCGCCCCAACATCGAGTCGCAGATGATCGTTGCGCGTGACACTGCGACCGGGGAACTGACGGTACACCACGCGGTCGTCAGTGACGGCAACGAACAAGAGCAAACGGTCATCAGTCACCGCAGAGGCCAGGGTGAAGCCAAGGGTTTCGGGCTTATACGTGTCGCGGAGTTCAACCAGATCGGCCTGACCGTATTGGACCGTGGGCGCGTCAGGCCATTCGTCTCTGCGCCCGTCAAGGACCAGTTCATCACCGTGCCACTGCGCTGCATACAGATCGCGTTGCGTGTCAGCGGCGTGATCAAACAACCGCTCCACCGCCCCGGTATCTATCGCACCGGCAAAGAGCCCAGCAAGCACCCGCAACTGTCGTTCCTGCGTACCGGTCAACTCGCCCATCGCCTGACTGAGTACCATCCAGGCGCCGATCGCGAAAGCAACAGACGGAAGCAGTACCAGGATGAATCTCGCCCGCGCGGCAACTCTCAAGCAGGGACCCCCGCCATTGAGGCGTCAGACGTTGTCAGCATTCCACCGATATCCCAGGCCGTAGACCGACTCAATGCACGTAAAACCTGCCGCAACCGCTTTAAACTTGCGACGAATGCGCTTTACATGCGTTGTTATGGTGGCGTCGTCGACGACGATGTGCGATCCCTGCATCAACTGGTCGCGGCTCCTGACATGCCCCGGATGCTCAACCAGACTCCACACCATCCAGAACTCGGTCAGTGTCAGGTCAACCGCGGCGCCGCCAAACTGACAGCTTATGCGATCGCCATCGATGTCCAGGTCGCCGACCGACAGACGATTGGAAAATCGGTCAAATCTGGCCGGATCTGCGAACTCACGCATCGCCTCAACCCGCCGGAAGAGCGCAGCGACGCGCGCCACGAGGTTGGGCAGCGACACATCTTTGGTCACATAATCGTCCGCGCCCATGCGCAGCCCGCTGACGATGTCATAGTCGTCATCGCGCGCAGAAACGATGATGATCGGCAGTGTTCCGGACTGTGCTCGCAGCCACTGGCAAAGCATGAAGCCACCGTCGACCTCATCACCAAGCCCGATGTCGACAACCACAAGGTCGGGCAACACAGCCGTGAAGGCAGCAACCGCTGTCACCCGGTCCGAATAGCCCTCAACCTGATATCCCTGCCTGGCAAAGACGTCCGCGTAGTTCTGCCGCAGCGCCGCATCATCCTCCACGACGGCAACTCGTTGGCTACCGCTCACCGCCGTGCTCCGGCGATTCGGCAGGTTTCGGTCTCGCCAAAGGGCTGTCATTTTTTGCCACATTTCGTCCAGACATTGCCATTAATCGGTCCCTTTGCTGACAGGGTTGCCCGCTTTAATGGGCTTCAAGCATCACAGATGTGAGTCTGCTTCTCAATTTAACGAAATGGAAATGATCATGAACAACAGCCTGAAACCAATGAACCTGCGTCGCCCCCTGCATACCCCCACGATGGCCCCCACGCTCGTCCCCGTCCCCACGATCGCCCGCGCAATCGCCGCCGCCATCCTGGTCGCGGCGCTTGCCACCCCCGCACTCGCCGGCGAGCGAGTGATGGCTCCCGAAGAAAAGAAAGGCTCCGTCGTCGGCGGCATCATCGGTGCCGTGGCGGGTGGGCCGGTCGGCGCGGGCTTCGGTGCCATCATCGGTGGCGGCATCTTCGGCCAGATGGCCGCGACCCACAGGCGCAGCGAGGAACTCTCCGCTGCGCTCGTTGACGCCGACGAGGCGCACCGTCAGCGCGAAGTGGAGATGGGCATGCTGGTCGCTGGTCTCAATCGAGACCTCAATCAGATGGTTCGCCTGGAATCAGTCGCGTTCAAGGACCCACAGATTTCGGTGCAGTTCCGCACGGCGTCATTCGAGGTGGAGGCCCATTACGAGGCAGCGCTCAAACGCGTCGCCCGCGTGCTCGAACGCAACCAGGACGCGACGATCGATCTTGCCGGCTACGCCGACCCGCGTGGCAGCGAGCAATACAACGAGCAACTCTCCCTGGCACGGCTCACCCGGGTCAAAGACCTGCTGATCGACAACGGGGCCCGTCCCGGTCAGATCACGAGTACGGCATACGGCGAGACCGGAGCGGTGGCTAGCGACGAAACCAGAGAGGGCTATTTCTTTGACCGCCGCGTTGTTCTGAAACTGGACCTGAATGTTGCGCCGCAACTCGCGACACGCTGACCAACCTCCCCCAGCGAGCCGGTTTTCCCGGCGTTTGCCCAAATCAACGGGGGTCAGGGGCCAAGGTCGGGCGGGGGCTGCACGTGCAGCCCCCGCTTTTTTTCGTCGGCTGTTGTGTCCGTCTCACGCAATGGTCAAAGTACTCAACTATTGATGTAGATTGGCGTTCCGGGTGCGGGCATGACCGCGAGGAACCATCGCAGGTGATTGGTTTTGTTGAAGAATCAAGAAGCTGGTATCGAAATTGCTTTCTCAGCGAATGGTTGAAGTGGAGGTTCAAGCGATGGCGCATTGCGTGACTTCGCACCCTCCGTCAACACGGGAAAGAACTGCATGGCCGTACACATCGGTCATACCAAACGTCGAGAATAAGTCGAGGAAACCCCATGAGCGATCAATTGAAGGAATCACTAACTCGCAGCAGCACCTGGATGCGCGGAGTTTTCATGCTGCTGTTTGTCGTTATCTACGGCTTTGCCGAAGCGATCTGGTTTCTGGTCGTTGTGTTCCAGTTCGTCCATGCCCTTGTGACCGGCAAGCCCAACCTGTCACTCATGGAGTTCAGCGAGAATCTTTGCGCGTATATCTACGAGATTCTGCTCTTTCTGTCCTTCAACACCGAAGAGCGGCCGTTTCCATTCGCACCCTGGCCGGCGGAAGGCCATTTCGACGATGGCCTGACCGGCGCCGCAGCCGTCGATGACGGCTATGGTGACGACGACTTTGACGACGACGACGATAAAGTGGACGGAGTGGACCGCACGGGCCGGAGCGCTAACGACGATGCGAACGCCCCTGAAGCGCGAGCAGCGGTAGCCAGTACAGACACTGCGACCGAACCCACACACGGCGCTACCACCGACACGACTACCGACACGACTACCGACAATCAGGGTGACGTCGAACCGGTCAGGGTCGCCGATGCGGTCGCTCCGAGCGCGGACTCACCAGACGTCGCGGACGTGACACCGATCTCGGGTGCAACCACACCGGGGCAGGTCGACGTCACACCACAACCAGGCAGCGATAAACCTCACTAACCGCGAGATCGCCGAACGGCGCCCGGACTGATCGCCCGTCCGGCGAGACGGGCTGAGGCCCGCGACTCAGAAAAAGTGCAGGGAGCTCTTTTCAGCAGCCTTTCCTGGAACCAAAGCAATATGCTGCGGTGTACCCGCGCGACAGTGCGGCAATCCGGCACCGCGAGATGCTGTTTAGAGGTCGAGCACCAGTTCCGGCGAGCAGGAACCCGAGCAGCAGATCATCATGACGTTGCCTGCGGCTCGTTCCTCCTCTGACAAAACAAAATCGCGATGGTCCGGCTGGCCTTCCAGCACATCGGTTTCGCACGTGCCGCACATCCCCGAAGCACACGAGAACGCCACGTTGTAGCCCGCTTCGAGTAGCGTAAACAAGATCGTGCTGCCCTTCGGCACAAACACCGTCTTATCCGATCGGGCCAACCGGACACGGTAGCCTTCTTCCGTCCCGCCACTCTCTGGTGATGCTTTGTCTTCAGCCATCGGTGCCTCAAAAAACACGGGATCTGACCCTGGTCTCATCGTCGGTTCGTCATCGCTTCAGCCAGCGGTACGCCCGCCCCGGCGGCGATGCGCATTTTAGGGGACTTGCCCTGCGCCTGCCAGTAGCACAGGCGCCCGGCCGGGCTAGTCCTCCGGCTTGCCCGGTCGTGTCAGGCGTTCGCCGTCACGCGTGTCCAGAAAATCGAGGTTCACGCCGTTATCCGAGACGGTCCCAGCATGATCGAGATCACTCGCGCGCATCATGACGTCGCTGCCGAAGCGTTCTATCAAGCCATCAATTGCCGTCTCCAGGCTGTGCGTAGCCACATCCTCAAAGAGATCCATCTGCCTCGGCTCGCTGCGCCAGGACAAATCGTACGCCGCCATGCCAACGAGGCGAAACGGCCCCGGGTCCTTGAACTCATCAAGGAGCTGAATCGCAACGTCCAACATGATCGCAGCGGTGTCGGTGGATCGCCGCAACTGGCGTTGCCGGGTGAGCGACTCAAAGTTTGAGGCCTTCAGCCGGACCCGCACGCCCTTCGCCAGATAGTCCTTCTTGCGCAGACGCCGCGCAATCCGGTCAGCCGATCGCCGCAGATGACGCACGATATCTTCCTTGCAGGTCACATCTTTGCTCAGAGTGCGGTCAGACCCAACGCTCTGGGCCGAGCGCCCCCGCGACACCCGACGCGGGTCACGCGCGTTCGCGAGTTCCTGGAAATGAAGACCGGAATTGCCAAGGTTCGCCGACAGAAACGCCGGGGACGCGGCAGCCACATCACCAATGGTTGCCAACCCGAGCGCAAGCAGTTTGGGTGCCGTCTTTACGCCAACGCCCCACAGCCGCTTGATCGGCAGGGGGGCAAGCCATGCAATTGCATCATCGGGCGGCACCACGGTCAATCCGTTGGGCTTGTCGTGGGCGCTCGCGACCTTGGCCACATACATGGTTGCAGACACGCCGACCGAGATGATGAGCCCGGTCGCGTCCAGCACCGCCTGCTTGATCTGGCGGCCCATGTCGTGCGGGGAACCGAAAATGTGCGCTGAACCCGACATTTCAAGGAACGCCTCGTCCAGCGAGATCGCCTCAACGGACGGCGAGAAGTCTTCGAATATCCGCATGACTGTGTCGGATATCTCCTGATAGCGCTCGAAGCGCGGGGCGATCATGATCGCCTGCGGACAGCGGCGACGGGCCTCGGCGACGGGCATGGCCGAACCGACGCCGAACGGGCGCGCCTCGTAACTCGCCGTCAGGACGACCCCGCGGTAGCTGTTGGGTCCAATAAGGACCGGCTTGCCGCGCAGGGACGGGGCATCCAGTTGCTCGACAGACGCATAGAATGCGTCCATATCGGCGTGAATGACGATGCGCGGCCATGAATCCATCGGAGTACGCGAGGGCGCGGGGATTGCTCGTCAATTTAGCAAATACTGGATAAAATTACAGGGTTCCGAGCTGCTCGTGGAACGTCGTGAAGAGGTCGCAGGCAAGGTCCGGACGCTGCAGCACCGAGCCGTGTCCCACATTCTCCATGACCTCGAGGCGCGCATTTTGCGCCACCTTCACGAGCTCGCGAGTCGACTCAAGGTTGGGGTCGTGATCGCCGGTCGCGCAAAGGACCGGCATCTGCAGGGTGCGAGCCGCGGCCGGCAGGTCAAACTTGCGTGCGGCTGACAGCGATGCTGCCACCGCATCGGGAAAGGCGTGCTCGTTGGCGCCGGGAGGCCGCTCGAAAGTCGCGATTCCCGCTTTCGCTTGCCTGGCGACAGCAAGCTTGTGCCCCTCGGCCTGCGCCTTCGTGTCGGCGGTGCCGATGCTCGCATCATAGAGCGCCGCCGACTGAACCCGCTCCGGGAAAAGCGAACAGTAGGCAAGCGCCGCCCGCGATCCCCATGCCATCGACCAGACGTGACAGGACGGGACGCCAAGGTGATCCAGCAGCCTGTTCGCGATCGCAGCATAGCGCTCAAATGTATAGTCATCCGGATCTGGCAGTGGTGAGCTCTGGCCCTGACCTGGCGCGTCAAATCTGATCAGGTAAAAACGGTCCGCGAGCCGTGTGACGACAGGGTCCCACTGACGCAGCGTGCACGCTGCGCCGTGCCAGAGCAGAACGGGCGGATTCTGCGCCGAACCGTCAACCTCGTAGCTGAGTGCTCCCTTCCCGGCTTCCATTTTCATTCCTGATTCCTTCTTCGGCCTGTCAATTCCCTCTTCATTGTTGGTGA